>Ga0209202_1000063_pt1 | contig 129611 bp, 125 predicted proteins | sample AD_UKC032_MetaG_FD_184416 | JGI IMG/M metagenome (GOLD analysis project Ga0209202, IMG submission 184416) | Active sludge microbial communities of municipal wastewater-treating anaerobic digesters from USA - AD_UKC032_MetaG (SPAdes) (version 2) | ecosystem: Engineered > Bioreactor > Anaerobic... | reverse complement strand
CGGGTTCGGGTTCGGGTTCGGGTTCGGGTTCGGGTTCGGGTTCGGGTTCGGGGATATCGTGCCGATCAATTTCAGCGAGCGTCACGACCTCATGCTGTTCATCCGGGCTTTGCGGCCCGCTCGCCGGCTCATCGGGGAGTAGTTCGTCGAAGGCATTGAACAGGGCGTGGCAGCCGCCACAACGGACCTTGCCTGCTTTGGCCCGCAACTGGTCGGAAGTGACACGGAAAATCGTGCGGCAAGCCGGGCAGCGCGTGCGCATCAGGGCTTGATACCTGCCAGGCATACCCAGTCCTCGCGCACGTCGGCCACCCACATGGGCAACCAGCGGGCGTAGATGCTGATGATTTCCTCTGCCTGCTCGCGCAGGATGCCGGACAAGGCCAAGCTTCCGCCGGATCGGACATGGGCGCAGATGGCTGGCGCAAGGACGCGCAGCGGATTGGAAAGGATATTGGCCACCACAAGATCATACTCGCCGGCGACCGGCTGCGCGGAATCCGCAAACAAGGCGCTGACGCCATTGCGCTCGGCATTGGCGCGCGCCGCATCGACCGCCTGCGGGTCGATATCGATCCCCGCAACCTGACCTGCCCCGAGACGGGCGGCCGCTATGGCCAGAATGCCCGACCCGCAGCCGTAATCGAGCACGCGGCAACCGGGAGTCACGTTGCGCTCCAGCCATTCCAGACAGAGCCGGGTGGTCGGATGCGAACCGGTGCCGAAGGCCATGCCCGGGTCAAGTATCAGGTTGAGCGCCGCCGGGTCGGGCGCCTCGTGCCATGAAGGAACGATCCACAGGCGCCCGGAAACGCGGATGGGATCGAATTGCGACTGGGTCAGTTGTACCCAGTTCTGTTCGGCAACCGCTTCGACACTGAAGGCCGGAAGCGCCTTCAGGCCGATGCGTGCACCGGCAGCCGCCAGCAGGGCAGCCGCATCGGCATCCGGTTCGAGCAAGGCCACCACGCGTGAGCGCGCCCAGCCCGGCGAATTGACCGCGCCCGGCTCGCCGAACTGCGGCTGTTCGTCGACGGTGCCGGCATCGGCATCCTCGACGCTTGCCGCCAGCGCGCCAGCATCGAGCAGGGCGTCGCACAGCGGCTCCGCATGCGCCGCATCGGTGAGAAAACTGACGCTTTGCCAGGCCATCGCCTAGCGCTTCACTTCGCCTTTTTCGGCGAGTCGCTGTTCAAGATAATGGATGTTCGTGCCACCCTTGATGAAGCGCGCATCCTGCATCAGTTCCTGATGCAGGGGAATGTTGGTCTTGATTCCCTGAATGCTCATCTCGGACAGGGCAATCCGCATGCGGCGGATGGCCTGCTCGCGGGTGTCGCCATAGGCGATTACCTTGGCGACCATCGAGTCGTAGTAGGACGGTACCGTATAGCCCTGGTAGATGTGCGAATCGACGCGGATGCCCGGGCCGCCCGGCGGGTGATAAAAGCTGATCTTGCCCGGAGAAGGCACGAACGTGAAGGGATCTTCGGCGTTAATGCGGCATTCGATGGCATGGCCGCGAAAAACGATGTCCTTCTGGCGATAGCGCAGTTTCTCGCCGGCTGCGACGCGAATCTGCTCCTGGACGATATCGACGCCGGTGATCATTTCGGTGACCGGGTGCTCGACCTGAACACGCGTGTTCATCTCGATGAAATAAAACTCGCCGTTTTCATAGAGGAACTCGAAGGTTCCCGCCCCGCGGTAACCGATCTTGCGGCACGCCTCGGCGCAGCGTTCGCCGATACGGGCAATCAGGCGCGCCGGGATGTGCGGCGCCGGCGCTTCCTCGATCACTTTCTGGTGGCGGCGCTGCATCGAGCAATCCCGCTCGCCGAGATAGACGGCGTTCCGGAACTCGTCAGCGAGGACCTGAATTTCCACATGCCGCGGATTTTCCAGGTACTTTTCCATGTAGACCGTGGGATTGCCAAAGGCGCTGCCCGCCTCCTGGCGAGTCATCTGTACCGCGGAGACCAGCGCTGCCTCGGTATGCACGACACGCATGCCACGCCCGCCACCGCCGCCCGCCGCCTTGATGATGACCGGGTAGCCGGTGGCGCGTGCCATGCGCACGACCTCCTTGGGATCCTCCGGCAGCGCGCCGTCGGAACCAGGAACACAAGGCACCCCGGCCTCCTTCATCGCATTCTTGGCCGAAACCTTGTCACCCATCAGGCGAATGGTGTCGGCGCGCGGGCCGATGAAGACGAATCCGGAAGTTTCAACGCGCTCGGCAAAATCGGCATTTTCGGACAGGAAACCGTAGCCGGGGTGGATGGCCTCGGCGTCGGTAACTTCGGCGGCCGAAATGATCGCCGGAATGTTCAGGTAACTGAGCGCCGATTGCGCCGGGCCGATACAGACCGACTCGTCTGCCAGCTTGACATACTTGGCTTCGCGGTCGGCTTCGGAGTGAACCACCACGGTCTTGACGCCCAGTTCGCGACAGGCGCGCTGGACGCGCAAGGCGATTTCGCCCCGGTTGGCGATAAGAATTTTCCCGAACATGGCGTGGTCAGCCGATCACGAACAGCGGTTCGCCGAATTCGACCGGCTCGCCATTGTCGCGCAGGATGGCCTTGACCACCCCCGATGCATCGGCCTCGATTTCATTCAGCAGTTTCATCGCTTCGATGATGCACAAGGTTTCGCCTTCCTTGACCGACTGGCCAATCTGGACAAACGCCTCGGCACCGGGCGACGGCGACCGGTAGAAGGTACCCACCATCGGCGACTTGACCACGTGCCCTTCGGGCAGTTCGTCCTCGTCATCCAGGTTGACCGATGACGTACCGGCCGGCGCCGCACCGGCAACCGGTGGTGCAGCCGGGACCGCGTAGTGCTGCAGGGGCGCGGCAACCGCACCGTAGTGCTTGGCGATGCGGACGCGCTCCTCGCCTTCGGTCACTTCGAGTTCGGAAATGCCGGATTCCTGAACGAGGTCGATAAGTTTCTTGAGTTTGCGCAGATCCATGGATGACTCCCTTATATTCTGATTCGCACCCGCTGGACGCGAAAACTGCCGGCAACCGGCGGACTATTCGATGTTGATCTTGTTAAGCAGATATTCGAGGGCCAGCAGATAGCCCTCATGCCCGAGGCCGCTGATCACGCCGACGGCCAGGTCGGAAAAATAGGAGTGATGCCGGAATGCTTCACGGGCATGCACATTCGACAGATGCACTTCGATGAACGGGATCGCCACCGCTGCAATCGCGTCACGCAGCGCGACACTGGTATGCGTGTAGGCGGCCGGATTGATGATGATGGCGCGAACGTCCTGATCGCGCGCCGCATGCAGGCGCTCGATGAGCGCCCCTTCGTGGTTGCTCTGGAAGGCCTCCAGTTCGACGCCGGCCCCTTCGGCCATGCGGGCCAGTCCAATATTGATGTCGGCCAGGGTAACCCGGCCGTAATGTTCGGGCTCGCGGGTGCCCAGCAGGTTCAGATTCGGCCCATGCACGACCAGAATGCGCGGCTTGCTGACTGGCTTGGAAGTGGCTTTTTGCTTCTTCATGTCTGCAAGTTTGCCGCAAATCGAAGCATTTTGTCCAGTCTACCCGGAAAGCATCTGACGCAGGGCAGGGCCGCGGATACGCTCACGGGGACGACCATCTCGGTGCTTGAAGCTGACCCGCTCGAGCGCGGGCGGCATGATGATCAGGTTGGCATCCACCGTATCCGTTTCGAGAACCAGCACCGCCTCGACACGTTCGCTGCGCACCTCGGCATGTTCGAACGAAAGGTCGCGGTTGAGCAGGAATATCTCCACTTCCTTGGCGCTGTCGGCAAAGAGGAGAATATCGATATGCGAGTGCGGGCCGGCCGTGCCGTCAAGCACCGACCCGGTCAGATAGGGCCGGTAGTCGGCCAGCAGGTCGAGCAGGTCGAGCGCCGTATGGCGCATCGCGAGCAACATCTCGGCATGGTTCTCGTCCTGGTAGAGGCTGCGGTAGGCGCGCAACTCCGCCTCGACCTCGGCATTGTCGGGAAAGACCGTATGCTCTGGCAGACCCAGCTGGCGGGCAGCCTTCTTCTTGGCGCGGTGATAGTCGGTGATCCCGTCTTCCGCCATCAGGCGGGCGGCAACGCTGGCGATGCTGGATCGCACACCAACGGACGGACGGAGCCGTTCAGGGCGGGGCATGGTCACTCGTTCAAGGTAGAATCGCCCCCATTCTAACGGGTCTCTGTGACATGCACATTCATATTCTGGGTATTTGCGGCACGTTCATGGGCGGCGTTGCCCAGCTCGCGGTGGCCGCCGGCCACCGCGTCACCGGCTGCGATGCCAATGTCTATCCGCCGATGAGCGACCAGCTGCTGGCCGCCGGTGTCGACCTGATCGAGGGCTTCGACGCGGCGCAACTAGCCCTCACGCCGGACATTTTCGTCATTGGCAATGCCATTTCGCGCGGCAACCCGCTGCTTGAAGCCATTCTCGACAAAGGACTGCCTTATGTTTCCGGGCCGCAGTGGCTGGCCGAGAACATTCTGCAAGGGCGCTGGGTACTGGGTGTCGCAGGCACACACGGCAAGACGACAACCGCCTCAATGCTGGCATGGATCCTCGAAGATGCCCACATGGCACCCGGCTTCCTGATCGGTGGCGTGCCGCTCAATTTCGGCGTATCCGCCCGGGCCGGCGACACCCCCTTCTTCGTTATCGAGGCCGATGAATACGACACGGCATTCTGCGATAAGCGCTCCAAGTTCATTCATTACCGGCCCCGGACTGTCGTCCTGAACAACCTCGAATTCGATCATGCCGACATTTTCTCCGATCTTGCAGCTATCGAAACCCAATTCCATCACTTGGTGCGCACCCTGCCCCAATCGGGGCTAATCGTTTCCAACGCTGCCGAAGCCAGCCTCGAGCGGGTCCTGCAACGCGGGTGCTGGACGCCGGTCGAACGCTTCAACGACCCCTCCGGTTTCCGGGTGAGTGGTGACGATGCCAGCGGTGACTTGATATTGCATGGCGCGCAGGGTGAAATCGGTCGCACATCCTGGGGGCTTTCCGGCGAGCACAACCGCGCCAATGCCTGTGCTGCACTGCTCGCCGCGCGCCATGTCGGCGTACCGCTGGACAAGGGTCTGGAAGCGCTTTCAAGCTTCGTCAATGTCAAGAGGCGCATGGAGGTACGTGGCGAGGTGCGCGGCATCACGATCTATGATGATTTTGCCCATCACCCGACCGCGATTTCGACCACAGTCGCCGGCCTGCGCCGCAAGATCGGCAATGCCCGCATCCTGGCCGTGCTCGAGCCGCGCTCGAATACGATGAAGCTGGGCACGATGAAAAGTCAGCTACCGGCCAGCCTGAGCGAAGTCGACAGCGCCTTCTGCTACGCCGGCAACCTCGGCTGGGACGCGCACGCCGCGCTGGCGCCCATGGGTGAGCGTGCCCGGGTGGAGAACGATCTGGGCCAATTGGTCGAGGCCATCGCACAGGCCGCGCGCCCCGGCGACCATATCCTGATCATGAGCAACGGTGGCTTCGGCGGCATCCACGGCAAACTTCTCGAAAGACTTTCATCGTGATTCGGCGCAACCTTATCGCCCTGCTTGCCGCCCTTAGCCTGGCCGCCTGCGGTCCTTCCGGATCGACCTTCCAGAATACCGATCTGTCGGCCGGGGCACTGTTTCCGACAGCGAGTCTGGTCGGTGCCGACGGTCAACCGCGAAATCTGGCCGATTTTCGCGGCAAGGTGGTGATCGTGCTCTTCGGCTATACCAACTGCGGTCAAAGCTGCCAGATCGCGCTCTCCAAATACGCTACCCTGATCCGTTTTCTGCGTACCCGGGATGCCGAACGGGTCCAGGTCGTATTCATTTCCGTCGATCCGGAACGGGATTCGCCGGAACGGCTCAATGCTTTCGTCCGGCGCTTTCACCCGGATTTCGTCGGTTTGTCGGGAGATCTTCAACAGATCGCCGACTTTGCGCGCCAGTTGAAGGTCAGTGATGCCGCGAAACCAAGTGGCGAGGGTGGCACCCGGGTCATCGAACACGGCACCGGCGCCCATGTCATCGATGCCAAGGGGCAGTTGCGCCTGGCCATCGGCGAAGATACAGCGATCGAGCCCATCGCGGCCGACATCCGGGCCTTGCTGGACGAGAAATAAAAAGGCCTCGCCGGGGCGAGGCCTTCATTGTTGCGCGAGAAGCCTGTGGCTTCAGCGTTCCATCGATTCGACCACGGCAAGTGCCGTCATGTTGACCAGGCGGCGCACGGTCGCCGTGGCGGTCATTACGTGCACCGGGCGCGCAACGCCGAGCAGGATGGGGCCGATGGTGACGCCTTCGCCACCGGTCATCTTGATCAGGTTGTAGGAAATATTGGCGGCGTCGATGTTGGGCATGATCAATAAATTGGCTTCACCCTTGAGCGGCGAATCCGGGTTGCCTTCACGACGGATGTCTTCATTGAGTGCCGAGTCTCCATGCATTTCGCCGTCGACTTCCAGTTCACCGGCCGACATCGCGCCGATCAGGCCGGCGGCAGCACCCATTTTGCGGGACGATTCTGAACTTGCCGAACCAAAATTGGAGTGCGACAAAAGGGCAACCTTTGGATTCATACCAAAGCGCTTGACCTGCTCGGCCGCCATCATGGTCATCTCGGCAATTTCCTGCGCTCCCGGGTTTTCGTTCACATGGGTATCGCAGATAAACAGCGAGCGGCCCGGCAGCATGAGGTAGTTCATGGCCGCCAGCGTATTGACACCATTTCGCTTGCCGATGATGTTCTGGACCACCCCCAGATGATGACTGTACTGGCCGGTCATGCCGCAGATCAGTCCATCGGCGTAGCCGAGTTTAAGCAGCATCGCGCCGATCACGGTCGGTTTGCGACGGAGGGCATCCTTGGCGATTCCCGGCGTGACGCCGCGGCGAACCATCAACTTGTGATAGGCCTGCCAGCATTCACGGTAGCGTTCGTCCGACTCCGGATTGACAAGGTCGAAATCGACGCCCGGCTTGATACGCAACTTGGCTTTCTCGAGGCGACGCCCGATGACTTCCGGGCGACCGATCAGGATCGGACGGGCAAATTTTTCCTCGATCACAACCTGAACGGCGCGCAACACGCGCTCATCTTCACCCTCCGCGAAGATGATGCGCTTGCCCTTGACCTGACGTGCGGCCTGGAAGATTGCACGCATGCCGACGCCGGTGTGATAGACAAATTCCGACAGCTTGGCGCGGTAGGCGACCCAATCAGTGATCGGACGGGTAGCAACACCGGAATCCATGGCAGCCTGCGCAACGGCGGGCGCGATCTTGACGATCAGGCGCGGATCAAACGGCGTCGGGATCAGGTATTCCGGGCCGAAGGTCAGGTCGCGGCCGGGGTAGGCCATGGCCACTTCGTCGGTTGCTTCGGCTTCCGCCAGTTCGGCGATGGCGCGCACGGAAGCCAGCTTCATTTCTTCGGTAATACGCGTGGCGCCGACATCGAGCGCGCCACGGAAAATGAACGGGAAGCAGAGGACATTGTTGACCTGGTTCACGTAGTCGGAACGGCCGGTGGCGATGATGGCGTCCGGGCGGACTTCCTTGACCAGTTCCGGCATGATTTCCGGGGTCGGGTTGGCCAGCGCGAAAACCATCGGCTTGTCGGCCATGGCCTTGACCATTTCCTGCTTGACGACACCGGCGGCCGACAGGCCGAGGAAAATGTCGGCGCCGACCAGCGCTTCGCCGAGCGTGCGCTTTTCGGTGTTCTGGGCGTAGCGGGCCTTGGTCTCGTCCATGCCGCCCGGGCGACCAACGTAGATGACGCCCTTGGAATCACAGATGGTGATGTTCTCGCGCTTGACACCGAGATCGCACCACAGGTTCACACAGGAGATGGCAGCGGCGCCGGCGCCGGAGACGACGACCTTGACCTCGTCAATCTTCTTGCCGACGACCTTCAGGCCGTTGAGCATGGCTGCCCCGGAAATGATCGCGGTACCGTGCTGATCATCGTGGAATACCGGGATATTCATTCGCGCCTTGAGCTTCTCTTCGATATAGAAGCATTCCGGCGCCTTGATGTCTTCGAGGTTGATGCCGCCGAGGGTCGGTTCCATGGCAGCGATCATGTCGATCAGTTTGTCCGGATCGTTCTCGGACAGTTCGATATCGAACACGTCGATACCGGCAAATTTCTTGAACAGACAGCCCTTGCCTTCCATCACCGGCTTGGCGGCCAGTGGGCCGATGTTGCCGAGGCCGAGCACGGCGGTGCCGTTGGTGATGACCCCGACCAGATTGGCCCGCGAGGTGTAGTCGGCCGCGGTGGCCGGATCCTCGACGATGGCGTCACAGGCCGCGGCGACGCCAGGCGAGTAGGCCAGCGCGAGGTCGCGCTGGTTGGTCAGGCCCTTGGTCGGGCGGACGGAAATCTTGCCCGGGGTGGGCCAGCGATGGTATTCAAGTGCGGCTTCGCGCAGATCCTTTTCCACGGATTCTCCTCGGCTCTCAGCAGTTGGGAAAGCCGCGTAGATTACTCCAAAGGTCAGTCGGCAGCAAAGCGTAATTATGGATTACCGAGCCTGTCTGCTGGAGCAGTGCTTGGCTCACAAGGCAATCGCCGGCTGGCGCGTCAGGCGCACCGCCGCCACGAAACTGATGGCGATGATCGCCACCAGCGCAAAGCCGAAGACCAATTCCTTGCCCTCGCTCCAGGCGTCGACCGCCGGCGAAAGCAGCTTGGCCACCCCGAAACCCGCTACCAACAGGCTGACGCCCGAGACGACCAGCCCCATCACGCGCGACGCGACCAGCGCCACCTGATCGGCGCGGGCAATCAGACGGGCGATCCACAAGCCGTTGATGCCATCGGTCAACAGCATGCCGAGCGTGAAAAAAAGCCCCAATACCAGCGCATGCTGCCAGCCACCGAACTGGGTTGCGGTCAGCGCGAAAAAGGCGGCTTGCGAAAGCGTATCGAAAGACAGGGCAAACAGTGCCCCGACGACAGCCACCAACAGCGGCTGCGAAGCTTCGCCCATGCGGCCAAGGAGCCGCCCCTTCAGGCCCACCGGTTGCACCACCTCCTGCGGCGCGGCGCGCAGCACGGCAGCAAGATTCAAGCTGCCGAGGGCAACCAGGAAGACGATGGAAACCAGCGCGCCGAGGACGCCGAACCACTCGGGTACCGCCCACTGGCCGGCAATCACCGAGATGCCCAGGGCGATGGCCACGACCACGGCCCCGTGGCCAAGTGAAAAAAGCATGCCGCAATAGCGCGCCATACGTGGTCGTGCGCGGGCGTTGAAGCGCGTCAGGCCATCGATGGTGGCGAGATGATCGGCATCGAAACCGTGCTTCATCCCGAGCACGAAGGTCAGAATCAACAGGGACGACCAGTCGGAAAGTGGTGTGGGCATCACGAAATTAAGACGTATCTGAATATTTTCATATCGCATGATGCTACGCCGGTACGCCGTTGCCCATACGCACTATTGCGCAGCGTCAGCGCAGGGGACGATAGTGTTTGTGCGCGCTTCCTTGCGGACCGTGCGCGTGGGCGTGCTCCGCTTCGAGCGCGACCACATTCAGGGCGCCATGCCGAACGCCGCGTTCGGCCATCAGACTTTCGGCAAAGCGGCGCACTGCCGCCGCCTCGCCGCGCAGGACGACCGACTCCAGGCAGTTTTCATGGTCGAGATGGGCGTGCATGGCCGCCACGGTCAGATCGTGGTGGTCGTGCTGCAGGCCGGTGAGCCGATCGGCCAGCTCCCGTTCATGATGGTTATAGACGTAGGAAAGATTGGCGACGCAATACCCGGTCGGCGCGGCGCGCTGGCGATCGCCTTCGATAGCGCCGCGAATCAGGTCGCGCACGGCTTCGGAGCGGTTGCTGTAGCCGCGCTCGGCAATCAGCTGATCGAATTGACTGGCCAATGACTCATCGAGAGAAATGGTGAAACGGTCCATGGTTGCCTCCCGGAAATTCGTTTAGGACGAATTTTTGCATACCGATCGGGTTTTTTTCGTTCATGCCGAAATTGTGACCCGTTGGCTGACGCGGCATGCCGCCGTTCAGCCTGTCAATGCGCATAAATGTATAACTTTCGCCCTATTTGTCGACAGCCTGCTCTTGGTTAGGATGTTGCAAAGCAGCAAATAAACTAGGGGTAATCGATGCAACGACAACGCAAGCAGGCCGCCTCGCGCCAGCAACCATTGGCTGCGGCCGCCCGGCCTGAATTCACGGCGGCGGTGCGTTACCGGGGTGGCAAGCGGGAGCTTTTCCACGTCCGCTACGCAGACGACATCGACGACGCCCGCGCGGTCGTGCTGGGCGAACTCGACAACGTTCAGAGTCTGGTGATCGCACTACGCAACTGACGCACGGTTTCAGCAGATGCGGGGCAACTGGTCGCCGGTCAACCAGTCGACAATGCGTCTGCCGCCAAAAGCAGTGGTCATCTGCACGAAGTGGTGCGGATCTTCTTGCACCACGCCAATGATCGCCGCGTGTGTCCCCTGCGGATGCGCACGCATCGCGGCAAGCAGCTTTTCCGCATCGCTTTGCTCGCAGATCGCCACCAGCTTGCCTTCGTTAGCAACATAAAGCGGGTCCAGCCCAAGAAATTCGCAGGCTGCCGCGACCGGCGGACTGACCGGCACCGCTTTTTCCTGCAGCATCATGCCGACGCCGGATTGCGCGGCGATCTCGTTGAGCGTCGTCGCCAGCCCGCCGCGCGTCGGGTCGCGCAGCACATGCAGGTCGGCGCCGCTTTCCAGCATGGCGGCGATCAGTCCGTGCAGCGCCGCCGTGTCGGAGATGATGGGCGAGTCGAAACCGAGGCTCTCGCGCCCGGCCATGATCGCCATGCCGTGGTCGCCGAGGGTGCCGGACACCAGGATGGCGTCGCCCGGCCGCGCCCGGGAACCCGACAATTCGCGCCCCGGCGGCACGACACCAACGCCGGTGGTGGTGATGAAGACGCCGTCCCCCTTGCCGCGCTCGACCACCTTGGTATCGCCGGTGACGACCGGCACGCCGGCCGCCTTGGCCGCCGCCGCCATGCTGGCGACGATGCGCGCCAGATCGGCCAGCGGGAAGCCCTCTTCGAGAATGAAGGCCGCCGCCAGCCATAACGGCTGCGCACCCATCACCGCCACGTCGTTGATCGTTCCATGCACCGCCAGGCAGCCGATGTCGCCGCCGGGAAAGAACAGCGGCGACACCACGTGGCTGTCGGTGGCCATGACCAGCCGGCCGGCCCCCGGCGCCGGCAGCACGGCGCCATCGTCGCCCCGGGCCAGCCATTCGTTGCCGAGATGGCGGGCGAACAGTTCGGCGATCAGTTGCGCCATTGCCCGGCCGCCAGCGCCGTGCGCCATGTCGACGCGACCGTGCCTGATGTCGAGCGGCCGCAGGTAGTTCTTGCGCGGCTCAGACATCCTTGTAGCGCCCGTAGGTGTAGTGGGCGGCGCAGGCACCTTCTGACGAAACCATGCACGAGCCGACCGGGTTCTCCGGCGTGCACACCGTACCGAACAGCTTGCAGTCCTGCGGCCGCTTGATGCCGCGCAGGATTTCGCCGCAATCGCAGCCCTTGTGGTCAGCCACCGGCTGATATTCGACAGGAAACCTCCGTTCGGCGTCGAATTCGGCGAATTCGGCACGTAGCCGCCGTGCCGAAAGCGGCAAGGTGCCCAGGCCACGCCACTCGAAACTTTCCCGCAACTCGAACACTTCATCCATCAGCGCCTGCGCCTTGCGGTTGCCGTCGCGGTCGACGGCCCGCACGAACTCGTTTTCGACCTCGGCCCGGCCTTCGTTCACCTGGCGGATCAGCATGCGGATAGCCAGCAGCACGTCGAGCGGCTCGAAGCCGGCGATCACCACCGGCTTGCGATACTGCGCGGCGAACGGTTCGTAGGGCCGGCTGCCGATGACGGTCGAGACATGGGCCGGGCCGACGAAGCCGTCGAGCTGCAGTTGCTCGTCGACGCCTTCCATGATGCTGGCGATGGCCGGCGGCGTCAGCACATGGCAGCAGAGCACGGAAAAATTCTTCAACCCCAGCGCGGCGGCCTGCTTGATGGCGACCGCCGTCGGCGGTGTCGTCGTCTCGAAGCCGATGGCGAAGAAAACGACCTGCTTTTCCGGATTCTGCCGCGCCAGCGCCACGGCATCGGCGCAGGAATAAATCATGCGGATGTCGCCGCCTTGCGCCTTCGCTTTCAGCAGCGACAGGCCGTCCGACGCCGGCACGCGCAGGCAGTCGCCGTAGGTGCATAGCGTCACGCCGTGCTCCAGCGCCAGGCGGATCGCCTGATCGACGCGGCCGATGGGCAGCACGCAGACCGGACAGCCGGGGCCGTGGATCATCCGGACGTTGCCGGGCAGCAGGTCGGAGACGCCGTAGCGCGAAATGGCGTGCGTGTGGCCGCCGCAGAATTCCATGAAATGGTAGCGGCGTTCCGGGTTTACTTCCCGGCCGATGGCGGCAGCCAGCTTTTGCGCAACTTCGCCGTCGCGGAATTCGTCGATATATTTCATCAGTGCAGCGGCGAATCGCCGTCCAGCTGACCGAGTTCGGCGAACAGCGCCAGCGTCCTGGCTGCCTCTTCCGGGTCAAGCTTGTTCAGCGCGTAGCCGACGTGGACGATCACGTAGTCGCCAACCACCACGTTATCAACCAGCGCCAGCGAAATCTCCTTGCGCACGCCGGCCAGATCGACCACGGCGTTGTCACCTGCGCGCAACTCAACGACTTGTGCGGGAATTGCCAGACACATTTACATCTCCTTGAACATCCGCCGCGCCACCCAACCCTGACCGAGCGCCAGCCCGCCATCGTTGGGCGGCGCCTGGCGGGCTTCGAGCAGCGTCACGCCCGCGCCTTCCAGATGCCGGCGTAAGGCCGACATCAGCACGGCATTCATCGCACAACCGCCGCCAGCCGCGATTTTTGCCCCTTTTTCCCGGTCGACCGCGCCCCGAAGGAAGTACCCCTGGGGTGCAGCCAGCGTCCATTCTGCCAGCCCAGCGGCCAGTGTGGCATGGAACAGCGCAGCGCCGTAAGCCATATCGTCGCAGTCGAGGAGGGCGGGCACCAGCGGCAAGAAATCGAGTACGCCATGCTGAATGCGCCAGCCGCCGGCCAGTGGTGGCACCGGACCACAGGCTGCCGCTAGTCCTTCCAGCTCCATCGCCGCCTGACCTTCGTAGCGCGATGCGGCACGCAAACCGAGAATCCCGGCCGCCGCATCGAACCAGCGCCCGAGGCTGGAGGTCGGTGGGCAACGCAGATCGCGGGCGAGCATGGTCAGCAACGGGCCGGCGTCGCGTTCCGGGTAAGTTTTATTCAGCCAGGCGCCGATCCGGTAGCCGAGACCGGCACCATGCAGGGCCGACACCGCCATCCGCCATGGCTCGCGGGCGGCGCGCTCGCCGCCGGGCAAGCGCAAAGGCTGCAAATGGCCGAGCCGCTCGCATTGCGCGCCGGCAACGCGCAACAATTCGCCGCCCCACAGCCCGCCATCCGGACCGAGGCCGACGCCATCGATGGCCAGCCCGACAATCGGCTCGTTGACCGCATGTTCGGCACAGATGGCGCCAATATGTGCGTGGTGATGCCCTACGCCCAGCGCCGGAACGCCCAATTCGCCAGCCAGCCGCAGCGCCAACTGCGTCGACGGGAAGTCCGGGTGCAGGTCATGGGCGATCAGATCCGGCTTGACCTCCAGAATAGCCAGCAGATGGGCGACCATTTCTTCGAGAAAGCCGATCGCCGCCGCGTTGTCGAGGCCGCCGATGTGCTGCGACAGGAAGGCCTCGCGGCCCTTCAGCACGCAGACTGTGTTCTTCAGGTAACCACCCAGCGCCAGCACGGTCGGCCCGCCATTGGCGAGCGGGATCGGCACCGGTACATAGCCGCGGGCGCGGCGGATGAAAGCCGGGCCGGGGCGCACCACCGAATCGTCGCAACGAACGACGATGTCGCGGTCATGCATCAGGAAGGCATCGGCGACGCCAGCCAGGCGTTCAACCGCTTCGTCATTGCCAATGACCAGCGGCTCGCCGTGCGGGTTGGCGCTGGTCATCACCAACAGCAGGTCGCTGGCCTGATCCAGCCAGCCGGTGCCGGCGGGACGGCCAGCCGCTTCGTGCCAGAGCAGTAGATGCAAGGGCGTCGCCGGCAGCATGGCGCCGAGCCAGGCCAAACCGGGCGCGATGCCCGACAGTTCGCCTTGCCCCTTGGGGCAGAGGACGACGGGCGCGGCGGCGCTTTTCAGCAGGCTTTCCTCGGCCTCTCCGATCCTTGCGTAATCGCGCAACGAAACTACATTCAGCGCCATCACCGCGAACGGCTTTTCCTCGCGTTGCTTGCGGCGGCGCAGTTCGGCCACCGCTTGCGCATTGCGCGCGTCGCAGGCAAGGTGAAAGCCACCCAGCCCCTTGATGGCGACGATTTTCCCGGTGCGAAGCCGGCGCAGGGTTTCGCCTAGCGGATCGCCGGCCAGCGCCTCCCCGGCCGCATCGAGCAGCCGCAGCTGCGGGCCGCAATCGGGACAGCAGGTGGTTTCGGCATGAAAACGGCGGTCGACCGCGCCCCGCAGGAAGTCCTCTTGGGGGACAGCGGTGTATTCGGCGTGACAAGGTGGGCAGAGCGGAAAGGCGGCGAGGCTGGTCTGCGCCCGATCGTAGGGAATGCGCCGGCTGACGGTATAGCGCGGGCCACAGTGGGTACAAGTGGTGAAGGCATAACGCCAGCGGCGGCTGGCCGGGTCGCAGATATCGGCAATGCAATCAGGGCAGATTGCGGCATCCGGGCCGATGGCGGTAGCCACGTCGCCGGCCACGCTGTCGAGGATGGTGAAACCTTTGCCCACCACCTTGGCATCCTCGCTTTCGATGGCGTCGATGCGCGCCAGGCGCGGCACCTCTTTCGGCAGGCGAGCCATGAATTCGGGCACCTTTTCGCCGTCGACCGCAACACTCACCCCGGCGCCGTCGTTGCGCACCCAGCCGTTGAGACCGAGCTCGTTGGCCAGCCGCCAGACGTAGGGACGAAAGCCGACGCCCTGAACCAGGCCGCGCACGCGGATCTGCCGACCGATCATCGCCTTATCCGGCAGCCAACTGCCCGGCACAGGCGTCAACAACAAATCCCTGCACGAAGCTGCAAAAGCATGACGCCTTAACAAACATCCATGTACCCCACCACGCAAAATTGCTAGCTTACGCCAGTCCCAACGGGTGACGAATTTCGCCAGCGACCTACGGTAGCGAATTACAATGAAAAATGAATACCAACTGACCGACGCCAGAGACTCTCATCCGCCGTGCCTGCCGACCAAGACCTCGCCCCAGAGGCTAGAACCCTTAACCCTCAATGCCTGAGCATTGACCTGGAAGTCGGGCGCAATAGCAGCATCATTCATCAACTTGCCGCCCTGCGCGGTGACACGGGCGACAGCCTGAGCTTTCCCCCTGGCGTGCTGGCGCAGGCGCTTGGCGAGTTGGATTCCCTGGCGGAGAGCGCTGCTTTCCTACTCGGCCACAACCTCATTGCCTTCGATCTGCCGCATTTGCGCGCCGTTCAGCCCAATCTGAGCCTGTTCGCCAAGCCAGTCATTGACACCCTGCGCCTCAACCCGCTGGCCTTCCCGAAAAATCCGTATCACCACCTCGTCAAGCATTATCAGGACGGGCAACTGCTTGGTAATCGCAAGAACAATCCGTTGCTCGATGCCGAACTCGCCTTGCGGGTCTTCTGCGATCAGGAACAGAGCCTGCGGCAAATGCAGCAAGCTTCGCCCGATCTCCTGCTCGCCTGGCACTGGCTGACTACGCGAGACCAGAGCATTTCCGGGCTCAATCGTTTCTTCATGGCCATCCGGCGGCAAGCACAACCAAGAGATCCCGAAGCGAAAAGCGCCCTGCGCCGGCTGCTGGCCGGCCAGGCTTGTCACGGGGCTGTCGAACACATAATCGATGAAGCCGGACAACTCGCCTGGCCGCTGGCCTATGCCTTGGCCTGGTTGTCGGTGGCCGGCGGCAACTCGGTGATGCCACCCTGGGTGCGCCATCAGTTTCCCGAAGCCGGGCGTCTGGTCCGGCGCCTGCGCGACATACCCTGCACCGACCCGGGCTGTAACTGGTGCCGCCGCGAACACGATGCGCACCAGCAGTTGCGGCACTGGTTCGGCCCAGGCTACGACTTTCGCCCGGAACCGGTAGACAAGGACAGCGGCCGGCCGCTCCAGCAAGTCATCGTCGAAGCGGCGATGCGCGGCGAACACGCCCTCGACATCCTGCCCACCGGCACCGGCAAATCGCTGTGCTACCAGATTCCCGCCCTGTCGCGCTTCGTCCGCACCGGCGCGCTGTCGGTGGTCATTTCGCCGCTGGTCGCGCTGATGGAGGATCAGGTCAAAGGCTTGCGCGAGCGCGGCATCGAGTGCTGCGCGGCGATCAACGGCCTGCTTTCCATGCCCGAGCGGGCTGACGTGCTCGAACGTATCCGTTTGGGCGATATCGGCATCCTGCTCATCGCCCCCGAACAGTTACGCAATCGCAGCGTGCGCAAGGTATTGGCCCAGCGTGAAATCGGCGCCTGGATTTTCGACGAAGCGCACTGCCTGTCGAAATGGGGGCAGGATTTCCGCCCCGATTACCGCTACGTTGCCCGCTTCATCGACGAAAGCCGCGCCGCTTCGCCCGACCAGACGCTGCCGCTGATTCAATGCCTGACGGCAACCGCCAAGCCGGAAGTCGTCGCCGACATCATCGGCCACTTCAAGGAAAAGCTGGGTATCGAACTTCGCCTGCTCGACGGCGGTGCCAAGCGCGACAATCTCAAATTCGACGTCATCCAAACCACGGCAGCGGAAAAATTCGATTTGGTCGGCCGCCTGATTGCCCAGGACCTGCCGACTGAAGTCTCCGGCGGTGCCATCGCCTACTGCGCCACACGCAAGCAGACCGAAGAACTCGCGCAGTTTCTACGCCAAAAAGGACTGGCGGCAGCGGCCTACCATGCAAAGCTCCCGCCGGAAACCAAGAAGGAAACCCAGAAAGCCTTCATCAACGGTGAATTGCGCGTCATCGCCGCGACCAACGCCTTCGGCATGGGCATCGATAAGTCCGATGTGCGCCTGGTCGTCCATGCCGACATCCCCGGCTCGCTGGAAAATTACCTGCAGGAAGCCGGGCGCGCCGGCCGCGATCGGGCGGCGGCGCATTGCGTACTGCTCTACGTCACCGACGATGTCGAACGCCAGCACAGCATGTCGGCCTCGTCGCGTCTGTCGCGGCGCGACATCCAGAGCGTGCTGCGCGCCCTGCGCCAGTTGCAGCGCAAGAAGAACCGCGACGAAGCTGTCGTCACCACCTCGGGGGAAATCCTCGAGGAGGATGAAGAAGGCAGTTTCAAGCGCGATATCGCCACCGACGACACCCGCGTGCGCACCGCCATCGCCTGGCTGGAAGAAGCCGGCCTGGTGCGGCGCGAGGAAAACAGCGTACAACTCTTCCCGTCGTCGCTGCGCATCAAGGATTTGCCGGAGGCCGAGCGTAAACTGGCCGGCCATGTGCCGGCTGCGGTCGACCGGCAAAAATACTTGAATTTGCTGCAAATCCTGATGTGCGCCCCGGCCGACGAAGGCATCACGACCGACGAGCTGATGGCCAGCGCCGGCTTCGATGCCGACGCCTTGCGTCAGGCACTGTATCTCTTCGACCAACTGGGTATTTCCAGCAACGACACCGGGATGACCGCCTTCGTCCATGTCGGCGTCGAGCGTTCGTCGAAAAAGCGCTTCGACGAAGCCTGCGAACTGGAAAAAGCTCTCGTCGCCACACTCCGCGAAAGCGCCCCGGATGCCATCGCCGGCGATGGTTATCCGCTCAATCTGCGGCTACTAGCCCAGCAGCTCAAGGATCAGGGCTATGCCCAGGCATTGCCGCAACGCTTGCGCCAGATCATCAAGGGCTTGGAAGGCGATGGCCGCGACAACCCGGACGGCCGGGGCAGCCTGGCGCTGAAACGGGCCAGCGATCCGGAAACGGTGCACGTCTCGCTCAATCGCTCCTGGAACACGCTGGAGAAAATCGCCGAGCGGCGCCGCAGCGCCGCCGGGCGGCTGCTCGATCACTGGCTGTCCTGCCTGCCTGGCGGGGCACGGGGCATCGATCTACTGGCCGAAACCACCTTGGGCAAACTTTCTGCCAGTGTCGGCGGCGACGCTCTGCTTGCCGCCGAAACACCGGACATGCGAAAACTCGTCGAGCGCGCCCTGCTCTGGCTGCACGAACAGGAGGCGCTGCGCCTCAATAAAGGGCTGGCGATCTTCCGGACGGCAATGACCCTGCACCTTGAAAGCAACTGGAAACTGCAATTCGAGAAAAGCAATTACCAGCCGCTGCAACTGCATTACAGCGAGCTGACCCGGCAGATTCACATCATGGCCGAATACGCCGAGCGCGGCATGCAGCAGATGGCCGATGCATTGCAACTGGCAATGGACTATTTCCGCCTGGAGCGCGACGAGTTTTGCAAACTCTGGCTGCCCGGGCGGGAAAGCGACCTGGAGCGGCAAACCACGCCGCAATCCTGGGACAGCATCGTCGAAACCCTGGCCAAGCCACAGCAACGCAACATCGTCGCCGACGAGCGCGACAACACCAATGTCCTGGTGCTGGCTGGTCCTGGCTCGGGCAAGACGCGGGTGCTGGTGCATCGCACCGCCTATCTCGTCCGCATGCGCCGCGAAAACCCGCGCGGCATCCTGGCGCTGGCCTACAACCGCCACGCCGCACTGGAAATACGCCGCCGCCTGCGCGACCTAATCGGCGACGACGCCAACGGGGTGACGGTGCTGACCTGCCATGCGCTGGCCATGCGGCTGGTCGGCGCCAGCTTTGCCGAACGCAAAGAGCACAACGACAGCGATTTCGAAGCTGTCCTCGACGAAGCCACCGCCCTGCTCGAAGGGCGCGGCCTGCCGCCAGAAGACGCCGACCAACAGCGCGACCGCCTGCTGGCTGGCTTCCGCTGGATACTGGTCGATGAATACCAGGATATCGGTCCCGGCCAGTACGCGCTAATCTCAGCGCTGGCCGGGCGCAAGCGCAGCGACGAGGATGGCCGGCTCAACTTGTTCGCGGTCGGCGACGACGATCAGAACATCTACGCCTTCGCCGGCGCCTCGGTCGAGTTCATCCGCCGCTTTGCCGAGGATTACCAGGCGCAGAGCCAGTTTTTGGTTGAAAACTACCGGTCGACCGCAAACATCATCGAAGTCGCCAATGCCTTGATTGCCGAGTCGGCGACGCGCATGAAACCGACCCAGCCGATCCGCATCAACACGGCGCGGGCGAAACTGCCGGCCGGCGGCGACTGGCAAAGCCGCGACAGCGTGGCGCAGGGCCGCGTACAAATTTTATCCGCCGGTCGCACAGCGGAGGAGCAGGCGCTGGCTGCGCTGACCGAAATACGGCGGCTCTTGCCGCTCGGCCTCGATCTCGCCAAAACGGCTGTCATTGCCCGGCAATGGAAATTTCTCGACCCCCTGCGCGCCGGCTGTGAAAGCCTCGGCATCCCGGTCGCCATGGCCGACGAAGAAGCCCCGCCCCTCTGGCGCCTGCGCGAAACCCAGGCCCTGCTCGCTTTTGCCGAGGCCCGCGGCCAACTGATCAAGGCAGAAGTCCTCGGCGCCTGGTTCGCCGCCCGCGCCACGGATGGCTGGTCGGTCAGCCTGCAGGAAGCTATCGCCGCCTTCGCCGAAGAGACGCAAGGCGCCGAGGTTTCGCTGGCCTACTTTCGCGACTGGCTGGCCGAGTGGGGCCGCGCCAGCCGCCGCCGGCAAAACGGTTTGCTACTGCTGAGCGCCCACCGCGCCAAGGGTCTGGAATTCGACCATGTTTTTGTGCTCGACGGCGAATGGCAGCCGCAAAGCGGCGAAGATGCCGACGCCGTGCGCCGCCTCTATTACGTGGCAATGACACGTGCCCGCCAGACGCTGACACTGTTCCAGATGAATGCCGGAAATTTTCTGCTCGAGAAATTGCCGAACAGCCCGGCCCTGCTGCGCCGCCCGGAGACTCAGTGGCTACCGCCACCGCCTGGGCTGAACCATCGTTATTTGATGCCGCGACTGAGCGAAATCATCCTGAGCTTCCCCGGCTGGAAAAAGGGCAGTGACCCGATCCACCGCCGGATTGCCGCCTTGCAGGTCGGCGACGAACTGCAATTGACCGCCGATGAACGCGGCTACCGGCTACTGACCCTCGACCACCGGGAGGTTGGCCGCTTGTCGCGAAACTTTGTTCCACCCGCAGGACTACGCTGCATCCGTACCCGCGTGCATGCCATTGTTAGCTGGCGCCGGCGGGACAGCGATCCCGATTATCAGGATCGCTGTCGCTGCGAACACTGGGAGGTCGTGCTTCCGGAGCTGGTTTTCGCGCCCTGATCAGCGTGCGGCCAGTTGCCGTTCCAGTTCGGCGACGCGGCGCTTAAGCACATCAATGCTGTCGGCGCGCTTGGCGCGCTGGGCGTCGAGGCCGGCCTGGATCCAGTCGACCCAGGCCGCCAGGCCCTCGCCGCTCGTCGCCGAGACGCGGAACACGGTCAAATCCGGATTGACCCGACGCGCGTTGGCTTCGGCCAGGTCGGCGTCGAATTCGAGGTAGGGCAGCAGGTCGCACTTGTTGAGCAGCATGACGTCGGCGGCGCGGAACATGTCCGGGTACTTGAGCGGCTTGTCCTCGCCCTCGGTCACCGACAGGATGCCGACCTTGTGATGCTCGCCGAGCGCGAAGGCGGCCGGACAGACGAGATTGCCGACGTTTTCGATCAGGAACAGCGATTCCTCCGCCGGATTAAGGCGCTCCAGCGCGTGGCCGACCATGTGGGCGTCGAGATGGCAGCCCTTGCCGGTATTGATCTGCAGTGCCGGTACGCCGGTGGCGCGAATGCGTTCCGCGTCATTTGAAGTCTGCTGGTCGCCTTCGACGACACTGATCGCCACCCTGTCCTTGAGCAGTTCGATCGTCCGCACGAGCAGCGCCGTCTTGCCGGCGCCAGGGCCGGAGACGAGGTTCAGGGTGAAGATGCCGCGCTCGTCGAACCATTTGCGGTTGGCGGTGGCGTAAGCATCGTTCTTGGCCAGGATGTCCTGCTCGATCTGCACCATGCGCGACTGGCTCATGCCGGGGACATGGGCGCGTGCCGGGCCGGCGCCAAAATCGAGATCGCCGCCGACGCCGTGTTCGTGATGGTGATGGTCGTGTTCAGGCGCATGGCTATGCACGGTGCCGTCCGCATGCACGTGGGCATGCCCTTCGCCGTGCGTTTGCCCCTCGCCACAACCGCAAACTGTGCACATGTTCGACTCCTATTCGATTTCGATTTCCCTGACCCGCATTTCCGTCCCGCGGGTCGGACTCAAGCGGTGGCTCCCGCAAGCCGGGCACACACCGAACAGCTCGGTCATCGGCAGCGCCAGCCCGCAGTCGATGCAGTTCCCGGCACCCGGAACATCAATGATCACCAGCGTGGCAGTGTGGGCGATACCGCCGGCAGCGACCGCCGCAAAGCAGAATTCGAGCGCCGCCGGCTCCACCGACGACAGTTGCCCGATTTCGACCACCACGGTCTTCACCCGCCGCGCCGCTTCGCGCTGCGCGGTTTCCTCGACAAGCTGAAGGATGCCTTCAGCCAATGACATTTCGTGCATCAACTTTCCATTGCTAGGTGCGTCTCACATGCCGCCCCGGCCATATGACAGCATTGGCTCCCAGTCATTCTAGCGATAGTCCATAATGCAAAATATAAATTCCGCGACTATCCATGCGCCCCACCACAAAAATTCACCCGAAATCGACCCGCCCCGGTCAGCGGCAGGTGGCTGGAATCTGCCTGGTCATCGGCCTGGCTGCCATCAGCAACCTGGCCGCAGCCGCCAATGATCTGCTCTGGTTCGGCAACGGACGGCCGACCGTTGCGGCTCATCAGGCCGTCGACATTCTGGGCAACGCCGCCGCCGACGGTCTGGATGCGCGGGACTACGATGCCGACCGGTTGCGGAACGCCTTGGTGCTTGCCAACGACGGCCCCCCCCTCGCGGATGAGCGGATGGCAAGCCTCGACCAGGCCCTGACCGCCGCCATGCTGCGTTACCTTGCCGAACTGCGCTTCGGGCGGGTCGATCCGCGCCAGATCGACGAAAACTTCAGTTCAACCGCCGCCGGCGGATTTGACCCGGACACTTTCCTGCGGGCAGCCATTGCCGAGAACCGACTGGCCGAGGCGCCTGCAGGTGCCGCGCCCCCGCTGCCACTTTATGCTTCACTGCGCGCGGCACTGGCCGACTACCGCGCGCTGTCCGATGATCCAGCCTGGCAGACCCCTCTGCCGCCGCTGCCCGGCAAAAAACTGATGGCCGGCGAGAACTACGCCGGCATCCCGCTCCTGACGCAACGCCTGATTCTGCTCGGCGACCTGCCGGCCGGCACCGCAGCTCCGCCGCGTTACCAGGGCGCACTGATCGACGGCATCCGCTCGTTCCAGGAACGGCACGGCCTGACCGCAGACGGCGTCATCGGCGCCGGCACCTTCGAGCAGCTGAACGTGCCGCCGGCAGCACGCGTGGGTCAGCTCGAGCTGGCACTCGAGCGGCTGCGCTGGACGCCCCTGCTGAGCGCCCCGCGTACGATCGTTGTCAACATTCCGGAGTTCAAGCTGCGCGCCTACGAAATCCGCGACGGCAGGATCGAGGTCGGGGCGGCAATGAATGTCATTGCCGGCAATGCGCGCAAGACGCGCACCCCGCTGTTCGATGCGGAAATGCGCATGATCGAGTTCAGCCCCTACTGGAACGTACCACCGTCGATTGCCAGGGGCGAAACGATCCCCAAGCTGCGCCGCGACCCCGCTTATTTCGACCAGCAGGGCTTCGAATTCGTCGGCAGCGACGGGCGGGTGGTCAGCGGCTTTTCCGAAAGCCATCTTGATGCGGTGCAGCGCGGGCAGATGCGCATCCGCCAGCGACCAAGCGCCAGGAATGCGCTGGGCGACATCAAGTTCATTTTCCCCAACAAGGACAACATCTACCTGCACCACACCCCGACGCCGCAACTGTTCAAACGCGACCGGCGCGATTTCAGCCACGGCTGTATCCGGGTCGAGGATCCCGTCGCGCTGGCCAGGTTCGTCCTCGCCCCCGAACCCGAATGGACCGAAGAGCGCATCCTGCAGGCGATGACCCGCGGGAAATCCGCCACCCTGCGCCTGCAGGAACCCTTGCCAGTGGTGATTGCCTACAGCACGGCAATGGCCGAAGGCGGCCGGGTATATTTCTTTCCGGATATTTACGGGCAGGACAAGGTGCTGGAAGAAGCGCTGCGTAGGCGCAGCGCCGGAAACAAGCCTTCCAATATGAAAAATATTGGCGCATAATCAAAAAGTTAGCTAAACATTTCATACGTAACGATGCACAAATTGCACAAGCATTCACGTCGCATGTTTCTCAGCCATGCGGCAAAGCTGGCGGTTGCCGGTACCGTCCTGCCCTTCGCCAAACCCGCCCTTGCCGCGCTGCCCAATGCGCGCAGCCTCGACTTCGATCACACCCATACCGGTGAACGCCTGTCGGTTGTCTTTGCGGTCGGCAACCATTTCGTTCCCGACGCCCTGGATACCCTGAACCGCTTCCTGCGCGACCATTACTCCGGCGAAATCGGCAAGATCGACCCGCAACTTTTCGATCTGCTGTTCCGGGTCAAGCAGGAGCTCGGCTGCGACCAGTCATTCCAGGTCATTTCCGGCTATCGCTGCGCCGCCACCAACTCGAACCTGCGCAACACGCGCGGCGGCGGTGTTGCCCGCCAGAGCCTGCACATGCATGGCAAGGCGATCGATATCCGCCTGCCCGGGGTGCCACTGTCCGACCTGCGCGATGCCGCCATGTCGCTGAACGCCGGCGGCGTCGGCTTCTATCCGCGCGACAGGTTCGTGCACGTCGATACGGGCAAGGTACGCCACTGGTAGCTCACATCGCCCGGGAAAACGCATGACGGGGGCTGCGGCCCCCGTTTTTCTGTCCCGATTTGTTTGATGATCGTCAATCTGCCGGTACACTTGCGCGTTCATAATTTGGGCCTGATTTATTTCGGTTTTTCCCCTGATGCTTGAAGCTGACAATCTGGAATGCGTGCGCGGCGAGCGCCGCCTGTTCGCAGGCCTCGGCTTTCGGCTGGAAGCCGGAGAATTGCTCTATCTGCAGGGCAAAAACGGTTCAGGCAAGACCAGCCTGCTGCGTATGCTGATTGGCCTGCTCCCGCCGGAAAGCGGCGAAATCCGCTGGAAGGGCCGGCCGATCAAGTCAAGCGGAGAGGATTTCCGCAGCGACCTCTGCTATCTCGGGCACCTGAACGCCATCAAGGAAGAACTGACCCCTCTGGAAAACCTGCTGGCCACCGCGCATCTGGCGGACGAGGCGCTGGGCGACGACGACGCACTCGATGCACTTGAGCAGGTCGGCCTGGCCGGGCGCGAAGACCTCGCCTGCAAATACCTGTCGCAAGGGCAGAAACGCCGCGTCGCGCTGGCGCGCCTGGTCAAGGAAAAGCGCCCGCTGTGGATCCTTGATGAGCCGTTTGTCGCTCTGGACGTTGCTGCGGTCGACTGGCTGGCCGGCATCATTTCCGCGCACCTGCAACGCGGCGGCCTGGCGGTGATGACGACGCATCAGCTGGTCAGCATCCCGGCCGGCACCGTGCGCGAATTGCAGCTCAGTTGATGGAAATTCGCTGATGTTCAGGATCATCACCGCAGTGATCGGCCGCGATCTGAAGCTGGCCATGCGCCGCCAGGCGGACATCGTCTCGGCGCTGTTCTTCTTCATCATCGTGGTCAGCCTGTTCCCGCTCGGCATCGGGCCGGAACCCGACCTGCTGAGGAAGCTTGCCCCCGGCGTGCTCTGGGTCGCCGCCCTGCTCGCCACCATGCTGTCGCTACCGCGCCTGTTCGCCGACGACCATCGCGACGGTACACTGGAGCAACTGGCGCTCGCCCCGCACCCCCTCGGGCTGGTGGTTACCGGGAAAGTGATCGCTCACTGGCTGGTTTCCGGCCTGCCGCTGGCGCTGATCGCGCCGGTGCTTGGCGTCCAGTTCGATCTTTCCGCCGACGCCCTGATCATCCTGACCATCGCCATCCTGATCGGCACCCCGGCGCTATCCGGCATCGGCGCCATCGGCGCGGCGCTGACCCTCGGTCTGCGCGGCGGTGGTGTGTTGCTGTCGCTGCTGGTGCTGCCGCTCTACATCCCGGTGTTAATATTCGGCGCTGGCGCAGTGGATGCGACGGTGTCCGGACTCGGGGGGGAAGGTCATCTGTCACTGCTCGCCGCCCTGACCTTTGCTTCACTTGGCTTCGCCCCCTGGGCGTCGGCCGCTGCCCTGAAGATCGCCCTCGAATGAAAGACCGCTTCAATCTCTATCGCTTCGCTTCGCCAGCGACGTTTTACCCGCTGGCTGGCGCAATGATTCCCTGGTTTGCCGCTGTCTCGGTCGTCTTCGGGCTCGCCGGACTCTGGCTCGGCATGCTGGTCGCGCCAACCGACTTTCAGCAGGGCGAAGGCTACCGGATCATCTTCATCCACGTCCCGGCATCCTGGATGTCGATGTTCATCTATCTGGTGATGGCTTTCTGGGCCGCGATCGGCCTCGCCTTCAACACCCGCCTGTCGGGCATGATGGCGCAGGCGCTGGCCCCGACCGGCGCGCTGATGGCCTTCCTCTCGCTGTGGACCGGTGCCCTGTGGGGCAAGCCGATGTGGGGCGCCTGGTGGGTGTGGGATGCGCGGCTGACCTCCGAGCTGATCCTGCTCTTCCTTTACATCGGTTACATGGCGTTGACCGCAGCGATCGACGATGCACGCCGCGCCGACAAGGCGGGTGGCCTGCTGCTGCTGGTCGGCGTCGTCAACATCCCGATCATCTATTTCTCCGTAAAGTGGTGGAACACCCTGCACCAGGGCTCCAGTGTGAACCTGACCAAGTCGTCGATGGCCGAGACCATGCTGTGGGGCATGCTGCTGATGGCCATGTGCTTCTGGATGTACTCGATCGCCATCGCCCTGATGCGGGTGCGCACCATCATGCTCGAACGCGAGCGGCACACCGACTGGGTCAAGGCCGAGTTGTCCAAACAGTTCGCCGGAGACGAAAAATGATCCACTGGAACAGTTTTTCCGACTTCCTCGCCATGGGTGGCTATGGTTTTTACGTCTGGGGTTCGTTCGGTGTGACCGCGCTGATCATGGCGATTGAACCGATCATGGTCGCCCGCAATCGAAAAACCACCATTGCCCGTCTCAAGCGCCAGTTGCGCGCCGAAACAAGGAACACCGCTGAATGAAATCCCGTCACAAGAAACTCGCGCTGATCGGTGGCGCACTGGCCATCATCGGCATCATCGCCGCACTGGTGCTGAACGCCCTGAACAGCAACATTGCCCTCTACATCTCGCCGACCGACGTCGCCGCGGGCAAGGCGCCGCAAGACAAGGTCTTCCGCATCGGCGGCATGGTCAAGGATGGCAGCATCAAGCGCCAGGCCGACGGGGTGACGATCGCCTTCATCATCACCGACACCGAAAAGGACATCACGGTCAATTACAAGGGGATCCTGCCCGACCTGTTCAAGGAAGGCAAAGGCGCCGTCGCCCAGGGCAAGCTGACGGCCGACGGCACCTTCACCGCCAACGAGGTGCTGGCCAAACATGACGAGAACTACATGCCGCCGGAAGCCGCCAAGGCGCTGGACGACGCGCAGGCACGGGCGGCTGGCAAGCATGTTTCACCTTCTTCCGCCACCAGTCCCAAAGCGAGCTACTGAGCATGATCCCTGAACTCGGCAATTTCGCACTGATCCTCGCCGCACTGGTAGCGCTCGTCCTCGGCACGCTGCCGCTGGTCGGCGCCCACACCAACCGCATGGCGTGGGTGGCCGTCGCCCGTCCGGCCACCTCGGCGTTCGCCCTGCTGGTGACCTTTTCCTTCGCCTGTCTGGCCCACGCCTTCGTCAACAACGACTTTTCGGTGATCTACGTCGCGCAGCACTCCAATTCGCTGCTGCCGCTGCAATACCGCTTCGCGGCGGTCTGGGGTGGCCACGAGGGGTCGCTGCTGCTGTGGATGCTGATGCTGAGCTGGTGGGCCTTCGCGGTGCGCATGCTGTCCCGCCAGCTGCCGGAAATCATGGTCGCCCGGGTGCTCGGCACCCTCGGCCTGGTCGCCTTCGGTTTCCTGCTCTTCATCCTGTTCACCTCCAACCCGTTCGACCGGCTGCTGCCGGGCGCCGCCGAAGGGAAGGACCTGAACCCGCTGCTCCAGGATTTCGGCCTGGTCATCCACCCACCGCTGCTCTACATGGGCTACGTGGGCTTCTCGGTCGCCTACGCCTTCGCCATCGCCGCACTGCTTTCCGGCCAGCTCGACGCCGCCTGGGCACGCTGGTCGCGGCCGTGGACAACCGCCGCCTGGTGCTTCCTGACGCTGGGCATCGCCATGGGCTCGTGGTGGGCCTACTACGAACTGGGCTGGGGCGGCTGGTGGTTCTGGGACCCGGTCGAGAACGCCTCGTTCATGCCCTGGCTGATCGGCACGGCGCTGGTGCACTCGCTGGCGGTAACGGAAAAGCGCGGCAGTTTCAAGAACTGGACCGTCCTGCTGGCAATTTCGGCGTTTTCGTTGTCGCTGCTCGGCACCTTCCTGGTCCGTTCCGGCGTCCTGACCTCGGTCCATGCCTTCGCCACCGACCCGACGCGCGGCATCTTCATCCTAGCCTTCCTGGTCGCCGTGATCGGCAGCTCGCTCGCGCTGTTCGCCTGGCGCGCCCCCAAGGTTGGCCTTGGCGGGCGCTTCGCGCTGGTTTCGCGCGAATCGCTGTTGCTCACCAACAACGTGCTGCTGGTCGTCGCCTGCGCCACCGTCTTGCTCGGCACCCTTTACCCGCTGCTCATCGACGCGCTGGCGCTGGGCAAGATCTCGGTCGGACCGCCCTACTTCAACGCCGTCTTCGTCCCGGTGATGACGCCGCTGCTTTTCCTGATGGGCATCGGCCCCTTCGCGCACTGGAAGCAGGCATCGATTCCGGAAATCCTGCGCACCGTGCGCTGGGCGTTCGCCGCTGCGTTGGTGGTGGCCATTGCGGTGCCGCTGATCTATGGCAGCTGGTCGGCGCTGACCGCCCTCGGCCTGTTGCTTGCTGCCTGGATCGTGTTCACCGCAACCATCAACTTTGTCGATCGCGTCCAGCGCACGCGCGCCGGCCAGTCCTTCCTGAGCGCGGCGCTACGCCAGCCGCGCAGCTTTTTCGGCATGCACACGGCGCACGTCGGCATTGCCGTATTCGTCGTCGGCGTCACCATGGTCAGCAGCTTCCAGGAGGAAAAGGACGTCAAGCTGGCGCCCGGCGAGAGCATCGACGTGGCCGGCTACCACTTCATTTTCAACGGGGTCAAGGCCGTCGAAGGCCCGAACTATGTGGCAGCGCAAGGTGACTTCGACCTGACGGTGAATGGCCGCTTCCTGCGCAAGATGACCCCGGAAAAGCGCAACTACCACTCTTCGGCAATGCCGATGACCGAAGCCTCGATCGACGCCGGTCTGCTGCGCGACGTGTACGTCTCGCTCGGCGAACCGATCGACCGCGACAAGCCGGAAGGCGAGTGGGCGGTGCGCGTCTATTACAAACCCTTCGTCGACTGGATCTGGGGCGGCTGCGTGCTGATGGCGCTTGGCGGCCTGCTCGCCATGCTCGACCGGCGCTACCGCGTCAAGTCGCGCGCTGCCGCGACCGTCACCACCCCCGCTGGAACCCAAAAGGCATGAACCGTTACTACTGGATCCTTGGCGGCTTTGCCGCCCTCGTCGTGCTGCTCGCCGTCGGCCTCGGCCTCAACCCGCGCGACGTGCCGTCACCCCTCGTCGGCAAGCCGGCGCCGGCCTTCAATCTGCCCCTCCTCGCCACCCCCGACAAGACCTTCGGCCCCAAGGACATGCAGGGCAAGGTCTGGCTGCTCAACGTCTGGGCCTCGTGGTGCGTGTCGTGCCGCCAGGAACACCCGGTGCTGGTCGAATTCTCGCGCAAGGTCGACGTGCCCCTGGTCGGCCTGAACTACAAGGAAGTGCGCGGCGACGGCGGCTTCGACATGAGCAAGATGCCGGCCGACGAGGAGAACAGGCTCGCCTTCCAGCGCGCCAACAAATGGCTGGCTGATCACGGCGACCCGTACAAGCTGACGGCGATGGATATCGACGGGCGCGTCGGCATCGACTTTGGCGTCTATGGTGTGCCGGAAACCTACGTCATCGACAAGGCCGGGGTCATCCGCCTGAAGCACACCGGCCCGATCACGCCGGAGTCGCTCGCCAAGAAGATCATGCCGCTGCTCGCCGAGTTGAACAAATGATCGTCCGCGCTGTATTTTTTGCCCTGTTTTTGGCGTCGACCGCAACCGTCGGTGGTTTGGCCCCAGCCATCGCGTCGAGCACCACCGAGGCCGCCCTGGCCACCGACCCGGTGGCTGAAAAACGCCTGCAGAAACTTTCCGAAGAGCTGCGCTGCCTGGTCTGCCAGAACCAGACGATTGCCGATTCCAACGCCGAACTGGCGCAGGACCTGCGCCGCGAAGTCCGCACCATGATCAAGGATGGCAAGACGGACAAGGAAATCATCGACTTCATGGTCGTCCGCTACGGCGACTTCGTGCTCTACCGGCCGCCGGTCAAGGGCATCACGCTGCTCCTCTGGGGTGGCCCGGTGGCCCTGCTGCTGCTCGGCTTGTTTGCCCTGCTCCGCTACCTGCGCCAGCGCGCCACGCGCATTGCCACCGACCCGCCGCTCTCCACCGCCGAGACCAGCCGCGCCGACGCTCTGCTCAACGAAACCGACCCGAAATGACCCAGTTTTCCATCTACGCCACGCTGATTGTTCTGGCGGTCGCCGCCTTCATCCTGCCGCCGCTCTGGCTCGGCCTGCGTACCCCGAAAGCCGGCGCCGGGCGCAAGGAAGCCAACCTCGCCATTTTCCGCGACCAACTGGCCGAACTCGAACGCGAGAAAGCCGATGGCACGCTCGCTGACGCCGACTTCGAGCAGGCCAAGGGCGAGCTGCAGCGCCGCCTCCTCGAAGAAATCGAGCCCGCCACCGACGCCACGCCGGTCGCCTCCGCCAGCCACGGCCCGACCCGCAAGACCGCCATCGCCCTGCTGCTGTTGATGCCGATCCTCGCCGTGCTTGGCTACGCCCTGCTCGGCAACCCGAAGGCCCTTGATCCGGCGCAAACCACCCCGCCAGCTCCCATGACCCAGGAACAGATCAACAGCATGGTGGCCAAGCTCGCCGAACGCATGCAGGCCAACCCGGACGACATGCAGGGCTGGCTGATGCTGGCGCGTTCCTACAAGACCCTGGGCCGCTACGAGGAAGCCGCCGCGGCTTACGGCAAGGCCGAGAAGGTCATCAACGACGATGCCGGGCTGCTCGCCAGCTACGCCGAAACACTGGCCATGGCTGCCGGCAAGGGGCTGCAGGGCAAGCCGGCGCAATTGATCGAGCGCGCCGTGAAAGTCGACCCGAAGAACCCGCACGCCCTGTTCCTGGCCGGCGCCGCTGCCATGGAGGCGGGCGACAACAAGAAAGGCATCGCTTACTGGGAAGCCCTGCTCCCGGAAGTCGAGCCGGGATCGGACATCGACCGGATGCTGCGCAGCGGCATCGACAAGATGAAGCAGGGCAACTAGGGCATGGTCGACGCCAGTCGGCGTGGCTTCTTTCGCGGTCGACCGCGAAAAAGCAGTGAAATCCGCCCGCCCTGGGCGCTCGCCGAGGCCGAATTCATCGGACGCTGCACGCGCTGCAGCGACTGCCTGAGCGCCTGCCCCGAGCAGATCATCGTCAGCGGCGACGGCGGCTTTCCGACCATCGATTTCGCGCGCGGCGAATGCACTTTCTGCGGCGACTGCGTGAGCGCCTGCAAGCCATTGGCGCTGGTTCGCCGGGAGGGTCAGGAACCGTGGACCTACAAGGCGACAATCGCCCCCGCCTGCCTGCCCTACAAGGGTGTCGAATGCCGCGTCTGCGGCGATTTTTGTGACGTCCGCGCCATCCGCTTCCCGCCCCGCCTCGGCGGCAGCCCCGTGCCCGAACTCGACCTTGAAGCCTGCACCGGCTGCGGTGCCTGCGTCGCGCCGTGCCCGGTAGCGGCGATTACGGTTCGCGGCTGACCCGGCTGGCAGCCCGGGCGTCTCCCGGGGTAAAGGATTGGGTTTCCGGGCCATTGTCCTGCAAAGAATGGCGCTCAGGATTCACCCTTGCAGACAGAAACACCAGCTCACTTCGACATGAACTTCAGCACGCGGTCGGCCAGCGTGCCGTAGGGTGGTGCAAGGAATTTCAGGGCGCTGAAACGGGCCTGGTAGAACACCGGGCGCAGCTTCGAGAAGGTTTCGAAGCCTTCGTGGCCGTGGTAGTGCCCCATGCCCGACTCGCCGACACCGCCGAACGGCAGATCGTGCTGGCCGACATGAAACAGCGCGTCATTGACCGTGACGCCGCCTGACATCACGCGGTCGATCAGCATCTGCACCTGTGCGGCATTCTGGCTGAACGGATAGATCGCCAGCGGACGCGGCCCGGCGTTGATGGTGGCGATCACCTGCTCGAGCGAGGTGTAGCCGCGCAGGGGCAGGATCGGGCCGAAGATTTCGCGCTGCATCAGGATGCTGTCGTCCGGCGCGTCAAGCACGAGGGTCGGCGCAATCTTGCGCGTCGCGGCGTCGAACGGCGGGCCATCGAGGAGCGGCATGATTGTAGCGCCACGCTGGCGCGCATCCTCAAGGGCAGCAAGCAGGCGCTCGAACGAGCGCTGGTCGATGATCGAGGTGTAATCCGGGGAATCCAGTTTCGGGTAGCGCGCCGGCACGATCTCGCGTGCCAGGCGGACAAATTCGTCGATGCGCTGCTGCGGCAGCCAAGCGTAATCGACCGTCGTGCAAATTTGTCCGGCATTCAGACATTTGACGAACAGGATACGCTCGGCCGCCGTTTTCAGCAGGGCATCGGCGCAGATGATGGCAGGTGCCTTGCCGCCCAGTTCGAGCGTCACCGGACAAAGGTTCTGCGCAGCGGCGGCCATGACCGCCCGCCCGGTCTGGCCGGAGCCGGTAAATAGCAGGTGGTCGAAGGGCAGCCGGGAAAATTCGATGCCGACACCGCCGGTCTCGTCGAAGAACTGCAGTTTTTCCGGCGGGAAATAGGCCGGAATGCGTTCGACCAGCAGCCGGGCGAGATGGCGGGAGTTCTCGCTCATTTTGACCAAGGCCCGATTGCCCGCGGCGAAGATGTAGGTGAGCGGCACCATGCTCAGGTTGAGCGGAAAATTCCACGGCACAATGACACCGACCACACCCAGCGGCTGGGGAATCACCCGGTTGTGCGCACCGAAGAAATTGCGCTTGTCCACATGGCGCCGGCGCGGTTTCATCCACGAACGCAGATGCTTCAGCACGTGATCGATGCCGTCGATGGCGGGAAACAATTCGGCCAGCATGGTTTCGTGCAGCGAGCGATGGCCGTAGTCGGCGGAGATCGCGGCGCTGATGTCATCGCGGTTTTCGCGGATGAAGCGCTGCAGGGTTTGCAGATCCCTGGTGCGCTCTTCCAGCGCGGGCACCGGATGCGCCAGATAGGCGTTGCGTTGCAGCGTCAGGGCTGCATGGAGCATGCAGCGCAAGGGGTTGTCGGATTGGTCCATATTCACCTCGACAATTCGTCAGGCCCGGCATCGCGCAGCAGGAATCGCGGGGGCACTTTTGCACCGGCATCGACGTTGACGCCACAAACTGCCGCGCGAAGGCCAGTCTGCTGCGCCGGATTGAGCCGTTCGCCTTCATAATGTTTGAAATTGCTCATGTTCCAAGGATAACGTGAAAGGACCCGCCATGCATTGGCTTGCCCTGCCTGATCCGAGCACGGATAGCCTTCCCGCCTTCCGGGATCCGGCCGATGCCGCCTCCTGGCTTGCCGCCCTGGCTGGCACACCGGCCGATGAGGCGCTGATCGCCTTGCGCGAGCAGATCGCTGCACTTGACTGCGCCGGCTTCGCTGCGCCGCAAACGGTCGCCCTGCTCAACCTGCTGCGCAGCACCATGGTACCGCTCCAGGCTGCCCATGCCGCGAGCTATACGCGCCAGCCGCTGCCGCTGGCGTCCGCTGAAGAACAATCCTTCACGACCGCACACACCGCGTGGACGCAACTCGGCATCGCCTATCTGCGCGTCGTGCCGAATTGCACGCCAGCCAACAAGGCGCTGCCCCTTTTGCGCGCCGCCAGCGCGTTTCGCCTCGCGCAATATTGCCATTTTCTGGCGGCACGGACCTGCCCGCCCTTGCTCGACCAGTTGCTGGTCAATGTGCTTGCCACGGCGGCCGCCAACGACGTGTTGCACAAGGCGGTCATCGATCCGGATTACCCGCGCCAGGGCAAGGGCAGCATTGGCGGACAGGTCGCGTGGGCTTTTGTCCTTCGCGCCATCGACCCCTACCACCTCACGGCAACCCAGCTACGCATTGCCAACAGCGCCTGCGGGCGCTGGCGCGAACTGGTCAGCATCAAGAGTGGCGCCGTCGACTGGCAGAAAAGTTATGTGGTCGATCTGTCGGCGCTCATCGGGCATGTCCTGCCCGCCGGCTCCCCTTGCTGGCTGGACATTCGCGGCGTGGCACGCAAAATCGGCAAGCGCATCGACGCACTCAAGGCCGGCGAGTCGCCGGAAGCACTGAATATGGGCCGGGAATTGTCCGCTGCCGCGGCGATTCGCCTGCTCGTCGATCTTGAGCAGCACCTTCACCCGACGGAAACGGCAGTGCCCGGATCAGCGCACGCGATCGAGCTGGAATTTGGCAGCGAAAAAGCCTACGCAGTCCTCGCCAACAGACCGCTCAACGTAACGTCCAATGAAGATTTCGAAAGCCGTTCGCAGATTTATCGACGGATGGAACTCCTTGGGTTCGAGCGGATCGCACCGCTTCCGACGGCGGTCAAGAAGCGCCTGGCTGTGCCTGGCGAACGCTGGGTCATCGCTCAGGGCACGGTGACACGCGCAGCGCAGACAGAAACCACCCGCCTGCGCTCTCCCTGCCTGGTCGCTGCCGTGGTCAAAAACCTGCCGAAACTGGGAACACTCACCAGCCTGCGCTGTGCCGACGATGGCACAATGACCGGCCACCTGACCTGGTATGGCGGGACCATCGAGGCGGGCAGCCTCAAAAGGCTGGCGCCGCTCGGTGACAAACTGGTTCGTGTGCCCGTCTTTCTGCTCAAGCGGCATGGTCAAGTGTCCGTGATCCTTCCCCCGGACTCCGGAACTCGCCTGGGTGTCGGGCTCGATCTGACGGAAACTTCGATCGCTCAAGTCATTCCGGTCGAAGTGCTGGAACGCGGCACTGATTTCGTTCACTACGCCTGCCAGTCGAAGTAAAGAAAAAGGCCCGTCCGGAGACGGGCCCAGCATATTGCTGCGGTCGACCATCAAAAATGGCCGAAAACCATCATTCGAACTCGATGATGACCTGATCGACCGACAGGCTTTCGCCGGCCGCGGCCGAAATCTTCTTCACCTTGCAGTCCTGGTCGGCCTTGAGGATGTTTTCCATTTTCATGGCTTCGATGACTGCCAGCTTCTCGCCGGCCTTCACATCCTGACCGACCTTGACCGCGACTTCGCGGAGCAGGCCCGGCATCGGCGACATCAGGAACTTGGAGAGGTCGGGCGCCTGCTTTTCCGGCATCAGGGAAAGCAATTCGGCCGCGCGCGCACTCATCACCATGAAGTCGGCGCGCGTACCCCAGTGGAACAGGCTGTAGCGGGTCTTGTGGCGCTCGACCTGGAGCGTGAATTCCTCGCCGTTGCAGGTGCCGTTGAACAGCGACTGTCCCAGTTTCCAGTCGGACAGGATCTCGTAGGTCTCGCCCTTGTACTCGATGTGGTAGCCGCCGGGAATCGTGCGCGCGGTGACCGGATGATGCTCGTTGCCATCCTGTTTCAGGCGGACGACCATCCATTGCTCACCGACGATGCGCTCGTGCCCCTGCAACTGGCCGGAAACCGAAGCACCGCGGTCGGTATAGGCGCGGTAGACGTAGGCAGCCACCGAAACCAGCAAGGCCGGATCGTCGTGCGGCACCATCGAGGCATCGAAGCCCTTCGGGTATTCCTTGGGGATGAAGCCGGTGTCGAAGATGCCGGAATGAAAACCGGGATGCTGCATCAGCGCCGCCTGGAACGGGATGTTCGACGAGATGCCGCGGATCACGAAAGCGTTGAGCGCGTCGCGCATGCGGGCGATGGCCTGCTCGCGGGTGGCGCCGTGGACGATCAGCTTGGCGATCATCGAGTCGTAGAACATCGAGATCTCGCCGCCGTCGTAGACGCCGGTATCGACGCGCACCTGGCCTGGGATTTCCTTGGGCGGCTGGAACTTGACCAGACGGCCGGTGGAGGGCAGGAAGCCGCGGAACGGGTCTTCGGCATTGATCCGGCATTCCATCGCCCAGCCGTTGATGGTCACGTCGGCCTGGCTGATCGGCAGCTTTTCGCCGTAGGCGACGCGAATCATCTGCTCGACCAGATCGAGGCCGGTAATCAGTTCAGTGACCGGGTGCTCGACCTGCAGGCGGGTGTTCATTTCCAGGAAGTAAAACTCCTTGGTCGCACCGGACACCACGAACTCGACCGTACCGGCCGACTCGTAATTCACGGCACGGGCCAGGGCCACGGCCTGCTCACCCATCGCCTTCCGCATCTCGGGATCGACGAAGGGACTCGGCGCTTCCTCGATAACCTTCTGGTGACGACGCTGGATCGAGCAGTCACGCTCGTTCAGGTAGAGGTAGTTGCCATGCGCGTCGCCCAGCACCTGGATTTCGATGTGGCGCGGCTCAAGGACATACTTTTCGATGAAGACGCGGTCGTCACCGAATGCGTTCTTGGCTTCGCTGACACAGGAAGAGAAGCCTTCGTGCGCTTCCTTGTCGTTGAAGGCAACGCGCAGACCCTTGCCGCCGCCACCGGCGGAGGCCTTGATCATCACCGGATAGCCGATGTCCCGGGCGATCTTGACGGCTTCGTCCGGACCGGCGATGGCATCGTTGTAGCCCGGAATGGTATTGACTTTGGCCGCGATGGCCAGCTTCTTGGACTCAATCTTGTCGCCCATCTTGGCCACCGAATAATGCTTGGGGCCGATGAACTTGATGCCTTCCTCTTCCAGACGGCGCGAGAACGTGGCGTTCTCGGACAGGAAGCCGTACCCCGGATGGACGGCCTGGGCACCGGTCTGCTTGCAGGCCGCGATGATCTTGTCCATGACCAGGTAGGACTCCTTCGAGGCGGCCGGGCCGATGCAGACGGCTTCGTCTGCCAGATCGACGTGCAGCGCGTCCTTGTCGGCCTCGGAATAGACGGCGACCGTCTTGATGCCCATCTTGCGGGCGGTCTTGATAACGCGGCAGGCGATTTCGCCGCGGTTGGCAATCAGAATCTTGGTGAACATATTTCTTTTTCTCCCTGACGCTTACAGAGGAATGTTGCCGTGCTTGCGCCACGGGTTGTCGAGTTTCTTGTCGCGCAGCATGGCCAGCGAGCGGGCGATCCGCTTGCGTGTGGCGTGCGGCATGATGACGTCGTCGATGAAGCCACGGGCGCCAGCCACGAACGGATTGGCGAACTTGGCCTTGTACTCGGCTTCGCGCTCGGCCAACTTGGCCGGATCGTTCTTTTCCTCGCGGAAGATGATCTCGACGGCGCCCTTCGGGCCCATGACGGCGATTTCAGCAGACGGCCAGGCGAGGTTGACGTCACCGCGCAGGTGCTTGGAGCTCATCACGTCATAGGCGCCGCCGTAGGCCTTGCGCGTGATCACGGTGACCTTCGGTACCGTACATTCGGCGTAAGCGTAGAGCAGCTTGGCGCCATGCTTGATGATACCGCCGTATTCCTGCGTGGTACCCGGCATGAAGCCCGGCACATCGACGAAGGTGACGACCGGAATGTTGAAGGCATCACAGAAGCGAACGAAGCGGGCAGCCTTGATTGAGGACTTGATGTCCAGACAGCCGGCCAGCACCAGCGGCTGGTTGGCGACGATGCCGACCGGGTGGCCATCGACACGGCCGAAGCCGATGATGATGTTCCGGGCGTAGTCGGGCTGGATTTCGAAGAAATCGTTGTCGTCGACGACCTTGACCAGCAATTCCTTCATGTCGTACGGCTTGTTGGCATTGTCCGGCACCAGGGTGTCGAGCGAATGGTCCATGCGGTCGGCCGGATCGTTGGTCGGCGTCACCGGCGGCTTTTCCTTGTTGGAAGCCGGCAGGAAGTTCATGAAGCGGCGCAGCATCGACAGCGCCTCGACGTCGTTCTCGAAGGCGAGGTCGGCGACGCCGGACTTGCTGGTGTGGGTAACGGCGCCACCGAGTTCCTCGGCGGTCACATCCTCGTGGGTCACCGTCTTGACGACTTCCGGACCGGTCACGAACATGTAGGACGAATCCTTGACCATGAAGATGAAGTCGGTCATCGACGGCGAGTACACCGCCCCGCCGGCACAGGGGCCCATGATCATCGAGATCTGCGGCACGACACCGGAGGCCATCACGTTGCGCTGGAAGACGTCGGCATAGCCGCCGAGAGAGGCGACGCCTTCCTGAATGCGGGCGCCGCCCGAGTCGTTGAGGCCGATCACCGGGGCGCCGACCTTCATCGCCTGGTCCATGACCTTGCAGATCTTCTCGGCATGGGTTTCCGACAGCGAGCCGCCGAAGACCGTGAAGTCCTGCGAGAAGACGAAGACCAGACGGCCGTTGATGGTGCCGTAGCCGATCACGACGCCGTCGCCCGGAATCTTCTCTGCCTGATCCATGCCGAAATCGGTGCAGCGGTGCTCCTTGAACATGTCCCATTCCTCGAAGGAATCCGGGTCGAGCAGCAGCTCGATACGTTCGCGGGCGCTCAGCTTGCCCTTCTTGTGCTGGCTGTCGATGCGCTTCTGGCCACCGCCGAGGCGGGCCAGTTCACGCTTTTTTTCGAGCTGGCGAATGATGTCATGCATAGAAAACTCCCTCAGTAGATCGGGTAATTTGAAATCAGTGTTTCAGATAGTCGAGCAGGGTATACGCGGCGGCAGCCGGGGTCGTATGGCCCTGTTCGACGGAGCGGGTCAGCGCCGGCAGGTTGGCCTGCACGCGCGGGTGATGACGAAAATGCTGGCGCAGGCCGGAATCGATCAGCTGCCACATCCAGCTCAGCGCCTGATGCTGGCGCTTGGCGGCGAATTCGCCGGTCGGTTTCAGGGCGGCTTGGTATTTCTCGACCTGTTCCCAGAAATCGGCGATGCCTTCCTTGTGCAGGGCGGACAGCGTGATCACCGGCGGCGCCCAGTTCGGCGAGGCCGGTCGCAGCATGTGCAGGGCGTTGCGCCACTGGGCGCGAACGACGGCAGTCGCCTGGCGGTCGATGTCGGCCTTGTTGATGACCACCATGTCGGCGATCTCGACGATACCCTTCTTGATCGCCTGCAGGTCGTCGCCGGCGTTCGGCAACTGCAGCAGGCAGAACATGTCGACCATGCCGGCGACCGTCGTTTCCGACTGGCCGACGCCGACCGTCTCGATGATGATCACGTCGTAGCCGGAGGCTTCGCACAGCAGCATGGCTTCGCGCGTCTTCTCGGCAACGCCGCCGAGCGAACCGGCCGACGGACTGGGACGGATGAAGGCTTCCTCGCGCTGGCTCAGTAGTTCCATGCGCGTCTTGTCGCCGAGGATGGAGCCGCCGGAGACCGACGACGACGGGTCGACGGCGAGCACCGCCAGCTTCTTGCCCTGTTCGATCAGCCAGACCCCGAGCGCCTCGATGAAGGTGGACTTGCCCGCCCCCGGCACGCCGGAGATGCCGATGCGGATCGCCTTGCCGGTACTCGGCAACAGGGCGTTCAGCACCTGCTGGGCGCGCTGCTGGTGGTCGTGACGGGTCGACTCGATCAGCGTGATCGCCTTGGCCAGCGCCCGGCGCTGGCCGGCGAGCACGCCGTCGACCAGCGTCTGGTCAGCCGATGACAGGGAATGCGCCAGCACAGCTGCTTCGCCCAGATTCATCCCTGGCTTAGCCGCGCGCCTTGCGGATTTCTTCCAGCACCTTGCGGGCCGAATCCTCGATCCGGGTGCCCGGCCCGAAGATGGCCTTGGCGCCGGCATTGAACAGGTAGTCGTAGTCCTGCGCCGGGATGACGCCGCCGGCGAAGACGATGATGTCGTCGGCGCCCTGCGCCTTCAGCGACTTGACCAGTTCCGGCAGCAGGGTCTTGTGCCCGGCAGCCAGTGACGAGACGCCGACGGCATGCACGTCGTTTTCGATGGCCTGGCGGGCGGCCTCTTCCGGGGTCTGGAAGAGCGGTCCCATGTCGATGTCGAAGCCGAGGTCTGCATAGGCGGTGGCGACGACCTTGGCGCCGCGGTCATGGCCGTCCTGGCCGAGCTTGGCGATCATGATGCGCGGGCGACGGCCTTCTTCTTCGGCGAATTTGGCGACATCGGCCTTGATGGTTTCCCAGCTTTCCTGACCTTCCACGACACCTCCGTAAACACCCGAAATGGTCTGGTTGTTGGCGCGGAAGCGGCCGAAGACGACTTCCAGTGCGTCAGAAATTTCGCCGACCGTGGCACGCAGGCGCACCGCCTTGACGGTCAGGTCGAGGAGGTTGCCCTCGCCGCTCTTGGCGCATTCGGTCAGCGCCGCCAGCGCGGCGTCGACCTTGGCCTGGTCGCGCATCGCGCGGATGCGCGCCAGACGCTCGACCTGGGCCTCGCGCACGACATGGTTGTCGATGTCGAGGATGTCGATCGGATCTTCCTTGGCCAGCTTGTATTTGTTGACGCCGACGATGACGTCCTTGCCGGAGTCGATGCGCGCCTGCTTGTCGGCGGCGCAGGTTTCGACCTGCATCTTGGCCCAGCCCGATTCGACGGCCTTGGTCATACCACCCATCGCCTCGATTTCCTGGATAATGCCCCAGGCCTTGTCGGCCATGTCCTGGGTCAGCTTTTCCATCATGTAGGAACCGGCCCAGGGATCGACGACGTTGGTTATGTGGGTTTCTTCCTGGATGATCAACTGGGTATTGCGGGCAATGCGCGACGAGAATTCGGTCGGCAGCGCGATTGCTTCGTCGAGCGCGTTGGTGTGCAGCGACTGGGTGCCGCCAAACACCGCCGCCATCGCCTCGATGGTGGTGCGCACGACGTTGTTGTACGGGTCCTGCTCGGTCAGCGACCAGCCGGAAGTCTGGCTGTGCGTGCGCAGCATCTTCGACTTGGCGTTCTTGGCGTTGAAGCCGGTCATGATGCGGTCCCACAGCAGGCGGCCGGCGCGCATCTTGGCAATTTCCAGGTAGAAGTTCATGCCCACCGCCCAGAAGAAGGACAGGCGACCGGCGAAGGTATCGACGTCCATGCCCGAAGCGACACCGGTGCGCACGTATTCCATGCCGTCAGCCAGCGTGAAGGCCAGCTCGATGGCCTGATTGGCCCCCGCTTCCTGGATGTGATAGCCGGAAATCGAGATCGAGTTGAATTTCGGCATGTGCTGCGCGGTGTAGCCGAAAATGTCGGCGATGATCTTCATCGACGGCTTGGGCGGATAGATATAGGTATTCCGCACCATGAATTCCTTGAGGATGTCGTTCTGGATCGTGCCAGACAACTGCTCCTGCTTCACGCCCTGCTCCTCGGCGGCGACGATGTAGCCGGCAAGAATCGGCAGCACGGCGCCGTTCATCGTCATAGAGACGGAAATCTTGTCGAGCGGGATGCCGTTGAACAGGATCTTCATGTCCTCGACCGAGTCGATCGCCACACCGGCCTTGCCGACATCGCCCAGCACGCGCGGATTGTCGGAGTCGTAGCCACGGTGCGTCGCCAGGTCGAAGGCGACGGAAACTCCTTGGCCGCCGGCGGCGAGCGCCTTGCGGTAGAAGGCGTTGGAGGCTTCGGCGGTGGAGAAGCCGGCGTACTGGCGGATGGTCCACGGCTTGACCGCGTACATCGTCGGCTGCGGGCCGCGCAAATACGGGGCAAAACCGGGCAGGGTGTCGGCGAATTCAAGCCCTTCGACATCGGCCTTGGTGTACAGCGCCTTGACGGCCAGTCCTTCCGGGGTATTCCAGACCAGATTGCCGACATCGCCACCCGGCGACTGTTTGGCCGCCGCCTTTTCCCAGGCGTCCAGGTTATTGGAATCAAAGAACTTTTCAGACATGACACACCCCTCGCTGATTCGATTTTTTCGGGCTTATGATGCAGAATTCAAAATTCTACGCTTCTCGGCCCAGCTTGACATACCAAGTAGTGCATAATACTTTATCCATAATTATGGAAGCAAGTCGGCATGTATCGACGCGCTCCACACCGACCATCCACCGCCATGACCCGTATCGCTCCCACCGCGCTGTACCAGGAAGTCGCCGAGCGCTTGCGCCAACGCATCTTCGCCCATGAACTGACGCCGGGCACCTGGATCGACGAGCAGAAGCTGGCCGAGCAATACGGCATTTCGCGCACACCCTTGCGCGAGGCACTCAAGGTGCTGGCCTCGGAAGGCCTGGTCCAGCTGAAGCCGCGACGGGGCTGTTATGTGACAGAAATTTCCCGCCAGGACCTCGACGACATCTTCCCGCTGATGGCCATGCTCGAGGGCCGCTGCGCCGGCGATGCCGTCAGACGCGCCAAGCCAGCCGACATCAAGGCGCTCAGGGCGATCCATGAAGACCTCGAACTGGCCGCCAGGGAAGGCCGTATCGCAGCGTTCTTCGAAGCTAACCAGGAATTCCACCGGCGTATCCAGGAACTAGCCAACAACCGCTGGCTGCTGTCGGTGATTCAGGACTTGCGCAAGGTATTGAAGCTCTCGCGGCTGCATTCGCTGTCGCTGGAAGGGCGCCTGCAGCAATCGCTCGATGAGCATCGCGCCATCATGGCGGCCTGCGAAGCGGGCGATCCCGCCAAAGCAGAAAAACTGATGCACGACCACCTGCTCTCCGGACGCGAAGCTCTGGCCAAAATGGACAGCAAGACAGCCAGGGCGGCCTGACCTCGCTCAGGCGCGGTCAACGGAAAAAACCGGCAAAAATCCGGACGTAAAAAACCCTGACCGGAGAACCGGTCAGGGTTTAAGCACTACAAGGCTCAGTGCTTGCTGGCGCCCGATGCCCCATAGCCAGTCTGGGCACGAACATACTGGTCTTCGAAAGCTTCGATCTCCTGTCCGGCACGCACGCTCGAGTCGCTCTTCGAGAAGACATAGGCGAGCAGGAAGGCGAGCGGCATCGCGAACAGGGCCGGCTGGGTGTACGGGAAGATCGCAGCCTTGTTGCCGAGTACATCGACCCACACCGACTTGGAGAGGACCACGAACAGCACGGCCGAAACCAGGCCACCGTAGCCGCCCCACAAGGCGCCGCGGGTGGTCAGGCCCTTCCAGTACATGGACAGGATCAGCACCGGGAAGTTGGCCGCTGCCGCCACGCCGAAGGCCAGGCCGACCATGAAGGCGATATTCTGCTTTTCGAACAGGATGCCGAGGATGATGGCAACGAAGCCGAGGCAGATCGTAGCGATCTTGGAAACGCGAATTTCCGCCGCTTCGGTAGCCGTTCCCTTCTTGATCACGCGGGCATACAGGTCATGCGAGATGGCCGAGGCACCCGCCAGGGCCAGCCCGGAAACCACGGCCAGGATGGTCGCAAAAGCGACCGCCGCCAGGAAACCGAGCAGCATGTTGCCGCCTACAGCATTGGCCAGGTGCATGGCAACCATGTTGCCGCCGCCAATCAGCTTGCCGCCCACCGTACCGCCTTCGAAGAACTGCGGGTTCTGGCCGACGATCAGGATGCCGCACAGGCCCATGATGAAGATGACGTTGAAGAAATAGGCGACGAAGCCGGAGGCGTAAAGTACCGACTTGCGTGCCTCCTTGGCGTCGGTCACGGTAAAGAAACGCATCAGGATGTGCGGCAGGCCCGCCGTGCCGAACATCAGGCCGAGACCGAGCGAAATCGCGGTCACCGGATCGGCCAGCAGGCTGCCCGGATACATCAGCTTGGCACCCAGCTTGTGCACCGCAGTCGCCTTCTCCAGCAGCGTCTGGAACGAGAAACCGAACTGGCTGAAGGCAAGCACCATGACCAGCGTGCCGCCGGTCAGCAGCATGCAGGCCTTGATGATCTGCACCCAGGTCGTGGCGACCATGCCGCCGAAGGTCACGTACACCATCATCAGGATGCCGACGGCGAAGATGGCGACGTTGTACTCCAGCCCGAAGAGCAGCTTGATCAGCTGGCCGGCGCCAACCATCTGGGCGATCAGGTAGAAACAGACGACGGTCAGCGAGGAGATCGCAGCCATTGTCCGTACCTTGCCCTGGTCGAGGCGATAGGCGGTGATGTCGGAGAAGGTGAACTTGCCCAGGTTGCGCAGGCGTTCGGCCATCAGGAACAGGATGATCGGCCAGCCGGCAAAGAAGGCCAGCATGTAGATGTAGCCGTCATAGCCCTGGGTGTAGACCATCGCCGTCAGACCGAGCAGCGTGGCCGCCGACATGTAGTCGCCGGCAATCGCCAGGCCGTTCTGGAAGCCGGTGATGCCACCACCCGCGGTGTAGAAATCGGCGGTCGACTTGGTGCGGCTGGCCGCCCAGTAAGTAATGCCCATCGTCATAGCGACGAAGATGCAGAACATGATGATGGCGTGCCAGTTGGTTGCCTGTTTTTCCGTGGCGCCGACGGCATCGGCGGCAAATGCGGCCGCACCAAAGGCCAGCAAGCCGGCGGCGGTAATCAGTTTGCGCATCATTTCTGCTCCTTCCAGGCTTCCTTGACGATCTCCTGGGTCAGGGCATCGAATTCGGAGTTGGCGCGCTTGACGTAAACGGCGGTCAGCACCCAGAAAAATACGAACATGAAAAATTCGACGGCAACCCCCACCGTCAGCATCGAGCCTTCGCTGACCGGCTGTCCCAGCGAGACCGGGTTGAAGGCGACCACCATCACGAAACCGTAAAACATGGTCAGGACTATCGCTGCCAACGTCCAGGCGAAACGCCCCCGTCGGGCGACAAGTTCCTGGAATTTCGGGTTGGCCCGCATCCGCTCATACATCGCGCTGCTCATGGCTATGCTCTCCCTCTCTTGCCGCGTATCCGGCGGGCAACATTCTGTCCTGAACATGACCGGCGCAAATTGATCTGGATCAGCCCATCTATAATGAGCGGACCGAAACAGGCATAGAGATCATGAGCACGGTCGACCTCACCCGCAAAGGCGAAATCGCCACCCTGACCCTGAACAACCCCGGCAAGCTGAATGCGATCGACCTCGGCATGTGGGTACAGCTTGCCGAAATCATGGGCAAATTGTCGGTCGACCGCGACATTCGCTGCATCGTGCTGCGCGGCGCCGGCAGCGAGGCATTTGCCGCCGGCGGCGACCTCGAGGAATTCGTCACGGCGCGCGCCACGCTCGAGCAGGCGCTGCACTATCACGGCCAGGTCGCCGCCGCACTGAACGCCATCGCCGACTGCCCGCACCCGACGGTGGCGCTGATCCAGGGCGCCTGCATCGGCGGCGGCCTGGAAATCGCCGGCGTCTGCGACCTGCGCATCTGCAACGAATCGGCCCGTTTCGGCGCGCCGATCAACCGCCTCGGCTTCTCGATGTACCCCGGTGAAATGGAAGGACTGCTCAAACTGGCCGGCGCTGCCGTGATGAAGGAAATCCTGCTCGAAGGGCGCATCCTGAGCGCTGGCGAAGCCTATGAAAAAGGCCTGGTCACCCGCGTCGTGCCGGACAGTCAGAGCATCGACGAAGCCTACGCCACTGCTCGCCGCATCTGCGCCGGCGCCCCGCTGGTCGCCGGCTGGCACAAGCTTTGGATACGCCGCCTGCAAAGCGGCCACCCGCTGAACGACGAGGAAAAAGCCGCCTCCTTCGCCTTTCTCGACACCGAGGATTATCGAGAAGGGCTGGCGGCCTTCCTGGAAAAGCGCAAGCCGGTTTTCAAGGCGCGCTGAAGCGCGGCTACGCCCTCAGGCACAGCCATCCACCCAACCGACGATACCGTCGACGCTGCGAAAATCGTCCACGGCCCGTGCCGGTATGCCCGGGGCCAACTCACCGAACAGGCGGACCAACGCGTTGCCGGGGCCGATTTCGAGCACGGCGTCGGGCTGCATTTCCAGCACCATCTGCAGACAGGCAGCCCAGTCGAGCGGGGTGCATATCTGGCGGGCCAGCGCGGCTAATGCCGGGCGGGCTGTGCGGGCTGCCGTCGCGTCGATGGCGCTGAACACCGGGAAAGCCAGTCGACGATCGGGTAGCGAATCCAGGCATTTTTTGAAGTCGATCGCGGCTTGGGCCAGCAAGGGTGTGTGCGAAGGCGTGCGCACGGCCAAATGGACCAGGCGGCTCGCCCCGGCCGCCTCGAACCTGCCCGCCACCTCGGTAATGCCGGCCCGGGGACCGGCGACCACGAGATGGCGCGGCGCGTTGCGGATGGCCACGGCCAGCCCGGCCTGCACGGCGAGGGTTTCGACCAGCGCATCGTCCAGCCCGAGCACGGCGAGCATGCCGTGCTCGCCGGCTGCCGCGCCATCCATCGCCGCCGCCCGTTCGGCGCACAGGGCGATGCCTGCGGCCGCCGGGAAGGCGCCGGCCACGCAGCAGGCCGCCATTTCGCCCAGCGAATAGCCGGCGGCGCAGATCGGCCGCGGTAGGCGGCTGTGCAATTGCCCCCAGAGCAGCATCTGCTGGGCAAAGATCAGCGGCTGGGCGATTTTGTTTTTTGCCAGTTTTTTCGGGTCGACCGTGGGATTCGGATTTTTGATGTCCGGCAGCACTTGCGCCAGCACCTCGCCCAACTCGCCAGCCAGGCCGGCCTGCACCTGTTGCCAGTGGGCGGCCGTTTGTCCGCCCTGACCGCTGAAAAGGAGGGCCAGGCGCATCTCAGCTCCAGCCATCCAGTTCGGCCAGGAACAGCGTCACGCCGAGCAGGTCGGCGCTGCCGCCGGGGCTGAGGTTGCGGGCGACGAAATCGGCATCGATCGCTGCCGCATGCACGCGCCAGTCGTCGGCAAAAACGCCGCCGGCCGCGAGAAAGGCGGCAGCGGCCTGGCGGCCATTGGCCAAGCCCTCGCGCCCGCCGCGCCACAGCAGGTTGGTATCTTCGAGTTCGGCCACCAGTGCGAACAGGGCCTGCACTGCCGCCAGCTCGCCGTCGCCGGTGGCGGCCAGCACGCGGCGATAGGCCGGCAGGCCGACTTCCAGCGCGGCCGGAAAGCCGGCCGCTGCCTCCTGACGCGCCCCGCCAGTGCCATAGCGCCGAGCGACGGACAGACCGTGGCTGAGCGCTGCGGTGGCTGACACCGATGACAACCCGGCGAAGATTTCCGCTCCCCAAGCGTTTTTGACGACAGCGCAGGCTGCGGCCGCTCCCGGCCTTTCACCTTCGCCGAACAGCCTACCGGCCGCGGCGCAGAGCAGACCCAGGTTGAAAATCGCCCCGCGATGGGTGTTGACCCCGCCGGTCGCCCCCAGCATCGCGGCTTCGGCCTCGATGCCGAGCTGGCGCAGGGCGGCAAAGCCGGGGCGGCGCAGACCGCAGGCCGCAATGGCCGGAAAATAAGATCGCAAGGCCTGCAGGCTGCGCAGGAAGGTGGTGAAGTCCATGTCGCGGTGACTGCCTTGGCTGCCCGGGCTGACCAGCCCGGGCTTGGGCGCCAAGGCAGCCTCATGGTAGAGGCTGCGGATGGCCAGGCGGCCGATGCGAGTGGCTGCCTGTTCGCCGGGCGGGGCGGCCAGCGGTGGCTGGCGGAGTAGCGGAACGGCACGCTCAAGCATGGCAGCATTCCTCTTCCAGCATAGCCAACAGTGCCTGCACGGGCTGCAGACCGACTTCCTGCTCGCCCTTGACGAGGACGAGCGCGGCCGCCCGGTTGCGCTGCGCGGCAATCTCCTGCCAGGCGACGGCATGGCCGCCGGGAAAGCGTAGTTCGCCGTCGAGCCGGCAGGGCAAGGCGTTCGCCGCCTTGTGCAGCAGGGCCAGCATGGCGTCCAATTGCGCCAGCGTGGCAACATCGCAAATCAGGTCGATATCGGATTCCGCATGGAGGTAGCTTTCGCCACTCAGCGTTTCCCAGGCAAGCGAACCGAATACGCCGAGGCGCACCGCGCAGGCGGCGGCGCCCGCGTCCAGCCGACCCAGGATTTCGGCTTGGGCGGCCGGCAGGCGGGGCAGGCAGTCGCGGAGTGCGCTCGGCGGGCAAATCTCGGCGACTTCGCTACGGTCGATGGCTATGGACAACCTTTTTCGCTGCAACTCCAATGGCAGACTCAAGCCGAGCAGCAGCCGCTCGCCCCCGGCCGACTGGCGGGCAGCGACCAGCGGCCGGCCAGCCGCGATCCAGTCACGGGCGGCCTGCCAGTGGGGGTCGCCGGCCGCTGCGCAAGGCGTGGCGAAGGCGGCAGCGGGATGCAGATAGACGAGGTCGTGGCGGCGCATGATTCAGGCCCGGGCCGGCGAATTCACCACGCTTTGGACAATGCCGGCCGCCAGTTGACGCCCGTCGCGAGCCAGCCCCCTGGCTTGCCGCTGATCGCCAGCGGCACAGGCCTCGACGGCGTCAGCCAGCGCATTGGCCAGCAACTCGGCCGAGGGCCCCGGCCAGATCGCCTCGATGGCGCCCATGCGAACGTAGCTTTCGGCTCCGGGTGCAAAGATCGGCGACGAGGCGGCCAGTTCGACGAGACGCTCGTGGGCGATCTTGGTCACGCGCGACATGGCGCGCAGGTCCATAACCCGCACCTGGGCGTCGGCCAGCGCATAGGCCCGGTCGGCCATCAGGCCGAAGGACAGGAAGCCGCCGCTGACCGCGTTGGCGGTGACCAAGCTGAGCGAAGCGTGGCCCTGGCGGCGGGCCAGATCGACGCAACTGGCGAGATGCGCCAGCGAGCCGTTCAGACAGAGCAATTCCTGGCTGCGCGACAGGGCCTGACCGCTGGTATCGACGAGAAAGATCAGCGGCCGACCGGGGTGCTGTTCGATGGTGTCGAGAATGAAAGCGGACAGCGCCAGCGCCATGGCGTGATCGATGGCCGCCGCCCCGGTGGTGCCGAGTACGGCGACAGTGCCCTGTGCCGTCTGCGCTTCGCCGGTAATCACCTGATTGGCGACGGCAACCGCGTGGCCAGCCGGGAACAGGTTATCGAGAATGTCGTTGAGGCTCATGTCGGCAATCCTTCCTTCAAGGCGACCAGGCTGTCGCGGTCGAGCAGCGGCACGCTTTCCGGCTGGGCAACGCCGAGCGCCGCCCAGACCTGCAGGCCGTCGCGATAGGTGGCGTAGGCGGCGAGGCGGTTTTTCAGCACCTGCTGCCGGGCGCGCAGGCTGGCCAGGCTGGGCGCCGGTTCCGCCCAGCTGGCGAGGAATTCCGTGGCGCCGCTGCGGAAGGCGGCGAGGTCGTCTTCGACCAACATCGCGCAGTCGCCCATCAGGTAGCGGTGCTTGCCGCCGGTAACGCGCCAGACCAGCGCCCGGTCCTTGGCATCGAATTCCTCGACGCCGGCCACCGTTTCGATGACCTCCGGCCCGGACAGCGCCAGACGGCCTTCTTCGGAAATGATGATGGCCGAACAGAGCTTGGCGACGATGCCCATGCCGCCGAAGGCGCCGCAACTGCCGCCGACCAGCGCGACGACCGGAACGCCGGCGGCGCGGGCGTCGAGCACGGCGCGCATGATTTCGGAAATGGCGATCAGGCCGGCATTGGCCTCGTGCAGCCGGACGCCGCCGGAGTCGATCAGGAAGAGCACGGAGGCCGGCTTTTCCTTGACCGCCCGGCGCAGCAGGCCGACGATCTTGGCGCCGTGGATTTCGCCGACGGCGCCGCCCATGAATTGGCCTTCCTGGGCCGCGACAAAAACGGTCTTTTCGGCCAGTCGACCGTAGCCGATGACGACGCCGTCGTCGAAGGCGCCGGGCAGGTCGAGCTGGGCCAGATGCGGGCTGGGCTGCGCTTCGGCCGGCGGCAGGATTTCGCGGAAGCTACCGGCGTCGAGCAGGCCATTGACCCGGGCCCGGGCCGTGGCCTCGAACCAGCTATGGCGGGTAGCGAGTGAGGGGTTCATTGCGCACCTCCCTGGTATTCGGCCAGCGCCTGCGCCAGGCGCAGGCTAACGACGGCCGGCGTCGCCCCCATGTCGTTGATGGCGATGGCGGTACCGCCGGCGGCGTGGGCTTCGGCGAAGCTGCCGAGCACGGCGCGCCAGGTCTCGCCGAAACCGCGGGCCGAGGTCTTGATGCGGACTGCGCAGGCGGTCGGTTCATCGCCGGCCTGGACCAGGATTTCCAGGTTGCCGGAGCCGACGACGCCGCAAAGCGCCGGGTTGGCGGCCCGGGAAGCGGGCGCCGAGTCGAAACGAAAATCGAGAGTTTCCATGGCGTTCACCAATTGCGGAAGCGGGAAGGCGGCGCATAGAGGCCGCCGGACCAGCGCACCAGATCCTTGACGGAACGGGCGGCCAACAGATCGCGCGTCGCCTGGCGCGGATCGATGCCGAGGTCTTCGGGACGTCGGACGATGCCGCGGTCGCGCAGATTCTCGACCATCGCCTTGTCGCGCGCCATGCCGACCGGCGTGAAGCCGGCGACGCCGCGGATGGCATGCTCGCGTTCTTCCGGCGTGCGGCAGAGCAGCAGGTTGGCGATGCCTTCCTCGGTGACAATGTGGCTGACGTCGTCACCGTAGATCATGATCGGCGGCAGTTCGGCGCCCATCGATTTCTGCAGCTGCCAGGCGTCGAGTTCCTCGACAAAGACCGGCGCCATGTGTTCGCGGAAAGTCTCGACCATCTGGACGACCAGCTTGCGGCCACGAATGGCCTTCGGGCCATAGGCCTCGCGCCCGGCCTTGAGCCAGGCCGGGCTGGCGTGACGCCGACCGTGCGGATCGGAACCCATGTTCGGGGCGCCGCCAAAGCCGGTGATGCGGCCCAGCGTCGCCGTCGAACTGTTGCCGGCCATGTCCATCTGCAGCGTCGAGCCGATGAACATGTCGCAGGCGTAGAGACCGGCCGTTTGGGAAAACGCCCGGTTGGAACGCATGCTGCCATCAGCACCGGTGAAGAACACGTCGGAACGGGCCGAGATGTAGGCATCCATGCCGACTTCCGAACCGAAGCAGTGCACCGATTCGACGAAACCGGACTCGATGGCCGGGATCAACGTCGGGTGCGGGTTGAGCGCCCAGTGCGTGCAGATCTTGCCCTTGAGGCCGAGATCGGCGGCGTAGGTCGGCAGCAACAGTTCGATCGCCGCGGTGTCGAAGCCGATGCCGTGGTTCAGGCGGGTGACGCCATACTCGGCATAGATGCCCTTGATCGCCATCATCGCCATGAGCACCTGCACCTCGGTGATCTGCGCCGGGTCGCGGGTGAATAGCGGCTCGATGTAGTTCTGACGCGGCGCCAGCACGGTGAAATCGACCCAGTCGGCCGGCACATCAACGCGCGGCAGTTTTTCCAGCCGCTCATTGACTTGCGCAATGACGATACCGCCTTTGAAGGCAGTGGCCTCGACAATGGCCGGCGTGTCCTCGGTATTCGGCCCGAGATAGAGGTTGCCCTCGGCATCCGCCGCCTGCGCCGCGATCAGCGCGACGTTAGGGGTCAGGTCGAGGAAATAGCGGCCGAACAGTTCGAGATAGGTATGAATCGCCCCGATCTCGATACGCTGCTCCTGGACCAGCTTGGCCAGCCGGGCGCCCTGCGGACCGCTGAAAGAAAAGTCGAGGCGGTTTGCCAGGCCGCGCTCGAAAAGGTCCACATGGCTCGGAAGCGCCAGGACAGACTGGACCATACTGAGGTGATGGATGCGTCCCGGGCTGCAATCAGCCAGGGACTCGGAGAGGAAATCGGCCTGCTTCTGGTTGTTGCCTTCGAGGCAGACCCGGTCGCCGGGCTGGATGACGGCTTCGAGCAGGTCGATGATGCGGTCAACCGGAATTTCCCGGCCAAAACCGAGGCTCGCCGCCCGCTCAAGGCGGCGGGCCCGGCTCTGACGCAGAGTATCCCAGTCACGCGGAAGTGGTGCGCTCATGATCGTCTTTCCGCCAACTCAGGAGCCGCTGTACTGCGACGGCAGCCACGTGGCGATTTCCGGGAAGATGCAGAGCAGGACGATGCCGAGCGCCATCAGACCGAGGAAGGGCATGGTGCCCCACATGATCTGCTTGAGCTTGACATCGGGTGCGATGCCGCTGATGACGAAAAGGTTGAGGCCGACCGGCGGTGTCACCAGGCCCATTTCCATGTTGATGGTCATGATCACGCCGAACCAGATCAGGTCGATGTCGAGGGCGACCAGCGCCGGCAGCAGCACCGGGGTGACCATCAGGATGATGGCAACCGGCGGCAGGAAGAAGCCGAGGACCAGCAGCATCACGTTCACCCAGAGCAGGAATTCCCACTTGCTCATGCCCAGCGAGACCAGCCAGGCGGCGGCCGACTGGGTGATGTGCAGGTAGCTCATCACGTAGGTGTAGAGGAAGGACATGGCGATGATCAGCATGATCATCGACGACTCGCGGGCCGTGCCGGACAGGATCACTTTCATGTCGGTCCAGCGCCAACAACCATATATGCTCATGACCATCAGCATGGCGCCGAAGGCACCGATGCCGGCCACTTCCGAAGGCGTCGCCCAACCGTCGTAGAGCGCGACCATGACGATCAGGATCAAGCCGAGGAAGGGAAGCAGGCGCGGAAGGATTTCCAGCTTTTCCTTCCAGCTGTAGAACTCCACCGGCTGGGCGGCCATGCCGGTCGCCTTGTGGCTGGCCAGGCGCTCGGTCTTTTCTGCCCAAGCCTTGTACACCACCCACAGCGAAAACAGTGCCGTCAACAACAGACCGGGGCCGACGCCGGCCATGAATAGCTTGCCGATTGACTGCTCGGTGGCCAGGCCGTAGAGAATCAGCGTCAGCGACGGCGGAATCAGGATGCCCAAGGTACCGCCGGCAGCGATCAGGCCGGTGGCAAGGCGCTCTGAATAGCCGCGCTTGCGCATTTCCGGAATACCGGCCGAACCGATCGCCGCGCAGGTCGCCGGCGACGAACCGCACATCGCGGAAAACACCGAGCAAGCCAGCGTATTGGCCAGACCGAGACCACCCGGCAGCTTGTACAACCAGCGGTTCAGCGAGTTGTAGAGATCAGCACCGGCCCGCGACTTCCCGATCGCCGCGCCCATCAGGATGAACAGCGGGATGGTCAGCAGCGTGAAGCTGTTCAGTTCCGAAAAGATGGTTTCGGCAATGATCGTCAGCTGTGCTGCCGGCATGAAGAAGTACATGAAGATCACGGCCACTGAGCCGAGGGCGAAGGCGATCGGCATTCCGGAGAAAAGGAATACGAAAGTGGCGAGTCCGTACAGCAGGCCCATTTGTGCGACACTCATTTTTGCTCTCCTTGCTCGTCATGCTGGATGCGTTCGATGGCCACCTGGATGGCGGCGTTGTGTTGCGGGGGCGGCTTGTGCGAACGCATGGCTTCGGGCAGCGAGTCCTCGATAAACTGGACGAAAATCTGCAGGGTTAGCGACGTCATGCCGATCGCCATGGTGGCAAACACCGGCCACATTTTAGGCGCCCAGGAGGTGTCGCTCATGCGCCCCTCATCCCAAGCCTCATGGAAGAAATGCCAGCAGTTCCAGGTAATGAAGGCACAAAAGAGGAAAGACACCAGATCTGAAAATGCCATGCGCCACTGGGTCCAGCTATGCGGCATGACCTCGTCGAGAATTTCGATCGTGACATGACCGCGGTTGAGCTGGGTATGCGCGGCCGCCAGAAAGCTGGAAGCGATCAATAGCATGACGCAGAACTCGATTTCCCAGTCGGTCGGCCAAGCAAAGAAGTAACGGACGGCGACCTCGAAGACGAGGACACCACTGGAAACGACGATCAGGAAGGCCGACAGGTAACCCGTCGCGACGTTGAAGGCCTTGACCGCACGGCTGATGAAATATCCGGGGCTCATGATTCACCTTGAGAAGGAGGCGGGGCCGGGCGCTGCCCGGCCTCGGGATTACTTGACCGACAGCGCCATATCGAGCAGGGCGCGGCCATCCTTGATGTTCTCGGCGAAATCCTTGAACGCCGTCTGCTCGGCGATGACGCGCCAAGCCGCAAAGGCCTTTTCATCCATGTCGGCAACCTTGGCACCGGCCTTGGCATACACTTCGGCCATGCGCTGGTCATCCTTTCTGGCTTCATCGACACCGAACTGTTCGAGGCTGGCACCGACTTCGCTGACGATCTTCTGCTGTTCCGGCGTCAGCGACTCATAAAGGCTCTTGGAAATCAACAGCGGTTCGAACATGAACCAGAAGCTCTTGTCGCGTGCCGTCGTCACGAACTTGGCAAACTCGTACAGACGGAAGCTGATCAGCGAGGTGCTGGAGGTCAGCGCCGCATCAAGCACGCCGGACTGCATCGCGCTGTAGATTTCCGAAGACGGCATGCCGGTTACCGCGGCGCCGGCACCCTTAAGCATCTGGTCCATTTCCTTGCTGCCACCGCGGAACTTCAGGCCCTTGGCATCTTCGGGCACGACCACCGCCTTCTTGGTCGAGGCAATACCACCCGCCTGCCAGACCCAGGTCAGGATCTTGATGTTCTTGTCGGCCAGGATGCGATCGAGCTCCTTGCCGATTGGCGACGTTTTCCAGCGCATCCCCTGTTCATAGCTGGTCACCAAAGTCGGCATCAGGGTCAGGTTGACCGCCGGAATTTCGCCGCCGCCATAGGCCAGCGGCACCAGGCTCATGTCCAGCGCGTTCTTGCGCAATGCCCCGATCTGGCTGTTCGTCTTCATCAGCGAACTTCCCGGGTAGATTTCAAACTTGAGCGAGCCTTTGGTCTGTTTCTCCACCTCGGCGGCGAAGCGGCGAACCAGCCGATCGCGAAAATCGCCGTCTTCCGTTGTCGCCGCCGGGAACTGGTGCGAAATCTTGACAACACGCTGCGCCTGGGCGTGGGCCGACGGGATCGCGAAAGTGAATGCGGCGGTAGCCAGTGCAAATGTCAGGCTACGTTTGGTTTTGCTGATCATGGATGTCTCCTCCAGAATAGGGAAAGTAAAGTCACTTGCGGCGAACCTCACTGATCTGCTCACCCGGGAATCCAGACTGCAAACCTAATCTTATGTATTCATTTTTCGCCGTTGTGTATACAAGATATGGAATTGTTGAATACTAGTCAACTAGTTTCGTATAATTAAATTGTTGCCACTTGCAGGAGCATCGATCGTGAACAGCCCCGCCGAATTACCCGCCAACACCCGTCAGTCAGAACGCCTCGGCGAACTGATCGAGGAGCGCATCGTCACCGGCGACTATCCGCCCGGCACGCGGCTTGACGAGCAGGAACTGGCGGACACCTTCGGTGTCTCGCGGACGCCGGTGCGCGAAGCCTTGATCCAGCTTGCTTCAGTCGGGCTGATCGAGATCAGGCCACGGCGCGGTGCGACCGTCCCGGAAGTCGGAGCCGACCGGGTGTGCGAAATGTTCGAGGTAATGGCCGAGCTGGAAGCCATGTGCGGCCGCCTGGCGGCACGCCGAATCACACCGGGCGAACAACTGGCCTTGCAGGAGGCGCATCGCGCCTGCGAGGCGGCGCGTGATGCCAATACGCCGGACATTTATTACCAGTTGAATGAGGTTTTTCACCAGCGCATCTACGAGGCCAGCCACAACGCCTTCCTCGTCGAGCAGGCGAGCGCGCTGCACCGCCGGCTTCGGCCCTACCGCCGGCTACAGCTGCGGGTGCGTAACCGGATGGCGACCTCGTTCAACGAACATCAGGCGATCGTCGAAGCCATCATCAAGGGCGACAGCGACCTCGCCGCCGCCCAGTTGCGCGCCCACGTCACGGTCCAGGGTGAGCGCTTCGCCGACCTCGTCGCGACGCTGCGCGACTTCAAGGCCCGCGCGTGAAGGAATCTCAGCCGATCAGGCTGTAGAGCATCTTGCTGGCAAGCAGGGCGAGAAAGCCGCCAAAGGCCCGTTTCAGCTTCTTGACCGGTAGCCGGTGGGCCAGCCGGGCGCCGACCGGCGCCATCAGGATACTCATCGTGACGATGCCGAAAAAGGCCGGTAGGTAGATATACCCAAGCGTATAGGGCGGCAGCCCGGTATCGCTCCACCCAGCGACGATATAGCCGGTTGCCCCGGCCACCGAGATCGGAAAGCCGAGCGCCGCCGAGGTGCCGACCGCTGCATGAATGGTTACATTGCAGAACAGCATGAACGGAATGGACAGGAAACCACCGCCCGCCGCGACCAGGCTGGATACCCCACCAATCACGCCGCCCGCGGCAAACAGGCCAAGCGGACCAGGCAACTGGCGGTGGGCGTGCGGCTTGAAGTCGAGAATCATCTGCAGAGAAGCGTAATAGACAATGACGACGAATATCACCGTCATCGGCACGGTCGGCACCAGACCAGCGACCAGCGAGCCGCCGAAGGTGCCCAGCACCAGCCCCGGCGCCAGACTGCGCACGATGTCCCAGCGTACCGCGCCATGGGCATGGTGGGCGCGCATGCTGGAAATCGACGTGAAGACGATGGTCGCCATCGAGGTCCCCAGCGCCAGATGCATGATGTGCTCCGGCGGGAAACTCTGGGCGACGAACAGCATGTACATGAATGGCACCAGCGTCAGGCCGCCGCCGACGCCGAACAGGCCGGCGACGAAGCCGCCGAAGATTCCCAGCAAGGGATAGGTCAACCACCAGAGAGTCATCAGTTTTCTGCCAGACGCCGATTGATGAAAGCCCATTCTTTGGCCGTTACCGGCGTGATCGACAGCCGGTTGCCGCGGGCGAGGAGGCGCATGTTAGCAAGTTCCGGATGGCGCCGCAGTTCGGCGAGCGTCAGATAAGGCGTTTTCCTGACGAAACGCACGTCGCGCAGCCACCAGCGCGGCTGTTCGGGTCTGGATTTCGGGTCGAAATAGGGGTCGACCGCAACAAACTGGGTGGCATCCGGGTAAGGTTCGGAACAGATCTCGCAGATGCCGGCGATGCCCGGCTCGGCGCAACCGGAGTGATAGAAGAAGGCGTGGTCGCCGATCTGCATCGCATCGCGCATGAAGTTGCGCGCCTGGTAATTGCGCACTCCGAACCAGGGAACGGTCTGGTCGGGGGCGGCGGCAAGGTCGTCGATCGACACCTCGTCCGGCTCGGATTTCATCAGCCAGAAACCCATCGTTTCAGGAAAGGTGCTCGGTCATTTTCTCGGCCAAAAAAAGCCCCCCGCAAGTGCCGTCAAGACCGGCATCCTGAACCTGGGTCCAGAGTGGCTGCTTTCCTCCCGCTTCAGGACCACCCGACGAAGGGCGTTCACAACAGCGGTTTCAATGGTCCGCAACCGATGCCAATAAGCATTGGTTCAAGGAATCTATGGTCTTGACAAACACCGCAGGGGACGCTCGGCGGGCGGCGCCGGGGTCAGACAGACTGGTCAGAGATCCAGTTGCTGCTGGGGCGCAAGCACGTCATCAATCCGTGCTCCCATGCCGCTGATTCTACGCTTCGCGTCGGAAGTATCAACCGCATAGTCGACTTCTTTTTCGCCGGTAGCGGGACGGGCTGCCAGATACTCGTGGGCGATGTTGAGCGCTGCCATCACGGCCACACGTTCGGCAATCGTGCTCCGGGTGCGCTGGGCAATTTCGCGCATCTTGCCATCGACCAGATCGACCGCCGCGAGCAGCGCCTCACGCTCTTCCGGGGAGCAGGCCACGCGGTATTCGCGGCCCATGATCGTGACGTCAAGGAAATTCGGCTCGACGCTCATCTCAGGCATCCTCGGGCAACTTGTCCATCAGAACTTCCAGACGCTCACGGGCAACCGTCATCGACTGACGCAGGTGCAGGCGTTCGGCCTCGGCTGCCGCGATCTGGTTTTTCAGGACTTCATTTTCGGCGCGCAACTGGTGTACCAGGGCAACGACCTGTTCGATCTTGGTTTCGAGCGCGGCAAGTTCGTTATTCATGGCGCGCACTATAGAGGCTGAAACCGCGTGTGGTCAAGGACTAAGCCTTTATTCTGAAAGTGGTTTGTAGCAAAGCATGCGAGAACTTTCTGGTGCATCGCAGCAACGAGCCATGTAGAATGCGCGCCGTGTCAGGTGCTGCGGAAGGATTCTCCAACCGCGGTTAAACGGGAAAGCGGTGCGTCTCCGACGAGACAACTCCGCTGCTGCCCCCGCAACGGTAAGCAAGTGCGGACGCGCCACAACGCCACTGGGTTCTCCCTGGGAAGGCGGCGCGTCAAGACTTGCGAGCCCGGATACCGGCCTGGGACAAACCAGCGGAAGTGCCACGGGGGTGTGGTGCCGGGCCTCGACCTGCGTTCATTCTCCCAGTGCTTCCTTTTCAGTCATTCCGGCATGCGGGGACGCCCGCCGGGAAAGGGAGAATCATGAATCCACGTCTCAAGCCGCTCGCCGCGGCGCTATCCATTGCCTTCATCACGCCGCTCCAGGCGCAAACCAGCAACGATCTCGATCCGGTCGTCGTCACCGCCACCCGCTTCAACGAAACCGAATCGCGCGTACCGTCCAACATCAGCGTCATCAGCCGCGAAGACATTCGCGCCAATCCTGCGCGCGACCTGCCGGGCATCCTGAAATCGAGCGCCGGCGTCGTCGTCCGCTCGCTCTACGGCAGCCTTGGCATCGACTCGACCGTCGACATCCGCGGCTTCGGCGAAACGGCCGGCAGCAATACGCTGATCCTGCTCGATGGCCAACGCCTCAACCCGATCGACATGGGCAGCGTCAACTGGTCGGCGATCCCGCTCGACAGCGTGCAGCGCATCGAGATCCAGCGCGGGGCCGGCACGGTGCTCTACGGCGACAAGGCCACCGGCGGCGTGGTCAATATCATCACCGACAAGTCGGGCAAGACCAATTTCGGCGCCACCGTCGGGCTCGGCAGTTACGGCACGCAGACCATCGACCTGAACGGTGCCGCCGGCAACGAGACAGGTTATGCCAACGCCTTCGCGCACTATGGCAACACCAACGGCTGGCGAGAGAACGCACAGGCCGAGCAGTACTCGCTGAGCGGGCGCGGCGGGCTTTACCTTGGCGCCGGCGAAGGTTTCATCGACTATGCGGTTTACAAGGATCGTTCCGGCCAGCCAGGTTATCTGCTCAGCAGCCAGTACCAGTCGAATCCCCAGCAATCGAACTTTCCCAACGATTCGCAAAGCAGCCACGGTTACCGGGTGCGTCCGGGCGTCACGCTGCCGATTACCGGCACCCTGCGCCTGAATGCCGAAGTGTCGTACGACCGTCAGGACAGCCAGTTCAACTATGTCTCTTTCGGCAGCCAGGCCAACCGCGTCCGCGACAACTGGTCGTTCACCCCGCGCGTCCTCTGGCAGCATGGTCTCGGCGGCCTGAAGAGCGAATCGGTGTTTGGCTACGACTACTATTCCGGCGAGGTCGATGCAACCTATACAACGTCGGCCGCCCAGGGCGCCAAGCAGGACAGCAGCGGCTTCTATTTCCAGAACATCACCGACTTTGCGGCCGGCTGGACGAGCACGCTGGGCGCCCGCTACCAGAGCGTCGACCAGAGCGCCTGGCAAGATGCGTACACCAGCTTCTGGGGAACGCAGCCGGCGATGAACGGCAGCGCCTCCCACTCGGCGAACGCCTGGGATCTCGGCGTCAATTACGCCGGCGATGGCTGGCGCGCCTACGGCAAGGCCGGGTCCACCTTTCGCTTCGCGAACACCGACGAACTGTTCGGCTATGACCCATTCACTGGCAACCCGGTTTTTGCCGGCGACCTCAAGCCGCAGACCGGCACCGTTCAGGAACTGGGCGGCAGTCTGACCCTGGGCACGGTCAAGACGCGGGCGGCCGTCTACCACATGAACCTGAGCGACGAAATCGCCTATGACGGCATGCTGTTCGCCAATGTAAACCTCGACAAGACCCGCCGCCGGGGCCTCGAACTTGAAGCCAACTGGCAGATCGTGCCAACGGTATCGGCGCTGCTCAGCTACACCTACACCGATTCAACTTTCCGCGAAGGTATCTACGACGGCAATCAGGTGCCGCTGGTGCCGAACAACTCGGCTTCCGCAAAACTGCTCTGGGACGGCGGCGCCATCGGCAAGTACAGCGCCGTCGCCACCTATGTCGGCGAACGCTACTACAGCGGCGATTTCGCCAATACGCTGGGCAAGCTCCCCGGCTACACCACGGTCGACTTCATGGCCGGCTGGAACTTGAAGCCGTGGTCGATTTCGGCGCGCCTGCTCAACGCCTTCGACAAGAAGTACTCGCCTTACGCCGGCTATTCGACCTTCCAGTCGGACTATTATTACTACCCGGCCGATGGTCGTACCTTCCTGATGACCGCGAGCTACAACTTCCGCTGATGCCCAATCGCCGCCGTGCCTTCCTGATCCTCGCCGTGCTCGTGCTGCTGGCACTGGCGAGTTTCTGGGCGGCGCTGGCGGCCGGCAGCATCCCGGTCGCGGCGGCCGACGTCCTCGCCGCCCTGCTCGGGCGCGACGCGCCCGGCGCCGACATCATCCGCGAACTGCGCCTGCCGCGCGCGCTCGCCGGCTTCGCCTGCGGCGGCCTGCTGGCACTGGCCGGGGCGCTGATGCAGGTATTGCTGCGCAACCCGCTGGCCGATCCCTACATTCTCGGCATTTCCGGCGGCGCCGGCGCCGGCGCGTTGTTCGCCATCATGGTCGGCCTGCCGATCTTCGGCGTCGACGGGCTGGCCTTCGCCGGTGCCCTCGGCGCCATGTTCCTGGTCTTCGGACTGGCGCACGGCGACGGCAGCTGGACGCAGACACGCCTGCTGCTGACCGGCGTCATCGTCGCCGCCGGCTGCGGCGCGCTGATCTCGCTGATGCTGGCGATCGCTCCGGAAGACCGCCTGCGCGGCATGCTGTTCTGGCTGACCGGCGACCTCGGCCAGGCCGCCAGCGCCTGGCCACCCATGTTGGCGCTGGCCATCGCGCTGGCGCTGGCGATGCCCTTCGCGCGCGAACTCAACCTGCTGGCGCGCGGGCTGCTGCAGGCGCAAGCGCTGGGGGTTGCGGTCAACCGTCTGCGCTATGCCGTTTTTCTGCTCGCCTCGCTGGCCACCGCCGCCTCGGTCACCACCGCCGGCTCGATCGGCTTCATCGGTCTCGTCGTCCCGCACCTGGTCCGTCTCGCCACCGGCAACGACCAGCGCCTGTTGCTGCCGGCCTCGGCAGTGGCCGGCGGCGCCCTGCTGATGCTGGCCGACACGCTGGCGCGCTCACTGATCGCCCCGCAGCAGCTGCCGGTCGGCGTGCTGACTGCGCTGATCGGCGTGCCGGTCTTCCTCTTTCTGCTGTCGCGGCAGGCCAGATGAGCACCGCACTGCTCACCGCCCGCGGACTCTCGGTCGAAATCGGCGACCGCCGCGTCGCCCGTGCATTCGACCTGACGATCGAACCAGGGCAGCGGCTGGCCATCCTCGGGCGCAATGGCGCCGGCAAATCGACGCTGCTCGCCACACTGGCCGGGCTGCGTCCACCCATCGCCGGTCACATCGAACTGGGCGGCACACCCTACGCCGCACTGACCCCACGCGCCGCGGCGCTGCGCCGCGCTTGGCTCGGCCAGGCGCAGGCCGACCCGTTCGGCTCGACCGTCCTCGAAACCGCGCTGACCGGCCGCCACCCGTATCTCGGCCGCTGGGACTGGGAAACCCAGCGCGATGCCGACCTGGCGCGCAGCGCCTTGGCCGCCGTCGGCCTCGCCGGCATGGAAGCGCGCCGCGTACTGACGCTGTCCGGCGGCGAGCGCCAGCGCCTGGCGATTGCCACCCTGCTCGCCCAGGCGGCGCCGCTCTACCTGCTCGACGAGCCGCTCGCTCACCTCGACCTCAATCACCAGATGGCGGTGCTCGAACTCTTCGCCGGCGCGGCGCGCGACTGCGGTGCGGGCGTCGTCATGGTCCTGCACGACCCGGCGCTGGCCCATCGCTTCTGTGACCAGGCGCTGCTGATCGACGGCGACGGCCATTGCGAACTGGGTGCGGTCGACAGCGTTTTGACTGCGGAAAAGCTCAGCGCGCTCTACGGCTACCGCCTGCGCCAGTTCGAACAGACCGGCCAGCGCTGCTTCGTTCCCGATTAGCTGGAGCAGCTGACCTCCAGCCCGTTCGCCCAGTCGGGCGGCAACGCGGCATACGCTTGGAATTCGGGCTGCTCGTCGAACGGGCGGCGCAGGCAGGCAAGCAGGCGTTCGACTTCGGAAAAATCCCTGTCCTGCGCCTTGCGGATCGCGACCTCGGCCAGCCAGTTGCGCAGCACGTATTTCGGGTTGGCCGCCCGCATCGCCGCCTGCCGCGCTGCGTCGTCCCACGGCGTCTGCACCAGCCTGGCGCGCCAGTTGGCCAACCAGGCGTCGCAGGCGGCGCGGTCGACGAACAGGTCGCGCATCGGGGCATCGGTTTTTGCCTGTTTTTCGGCGTCGACCGCAGCAGGCAGCTGCGTCAGGGCACGGAAGAACTGCGTGAAATCCGGACGATGCTGCTGCAACAGGCCGAAGGTTTCGCCGATGAAGGCCTCGTCTTCGGACAAGGCCACGCGCAAACCGAGCTTGGCGCACATCAGTTGCTCGAACTTGGCCTCGAAAGCCGGCCCGAAATGGTCGTCGACCGCAGCCTGGGCCAGCGTCGGCTTGCCGATCAACGGCAGCAGGGCATCGGCCAGGCGGTAGAGGTTCCACTGCGCGACATGCGGCTGGTTGCGGAAGGTGTAGCGGCCGTGGGTGTCGGAATGATTGCAGATGTGGCCGGCGTCGAAGGCTTCCATGAAGCCGAAGGGGCCGTAGTCGAGCGTCAGTCCGAGGATGGACATGTTGTCGGTGTTCATCACCCCATGCATGAAGCCGACCGCCATCCAGTGCGCCATCAGCTCGCCGGTGCGGCGGGCGACGTCGGCCAGCAGCGCGGCGTAGGGATTGGCGGCATCACGGCACGCCGGGCGGAAGGTGGCGGTCACGTAGTCGGCGAGCTGCCGCAGCTCGTCATGGCGGCCGCGCGCCGCCCAGTGCTCGAAGGAGCCGAAGCGGACGAAGCTGGGTGCGACGCGGGCGACGACCGCCGCCGTCTCGATCTCCTCGCGGCGCACCGGCAGGTCGGCGCCGACGACCGCCAGCGCCCGTGTGGTCGGGATGCCGAGTCCAGCCATCGCCTCCGAACAGAGGAATTCTCGGATCGACGAACGCAGCACGGCGCGCCCGTCGGCGCCGCGCGAATACGGCGTGCGCCCAGCGCCCTTGAGCTGGATTTCCCAGTGCCCATACGCGTTGCGCAGGCCGCCCAGCAGGTGGGCGCGACCGTCACCGAGCTGCCCCGCCCAGACGCCGAACTGGTGCCCGGAATAGACGGCGGCCAGCGCGTCGCTACCCGGTGGCAGGCGGTTGCCGGCGAAGATTTCGCAGAACTCGGGGCGCCCGAGCTCGCCGGGGTCGAGTCCGATCAGTGCCGCTACTTCGGCGCTGGCGCCGACCAGATAGGGCGCCGGCAGGCCGAGCGGCGCCAGGCGGGTGTAGAAGGCATCGGGCAATCCGGCAAAGCTGTTGTCGAATTCGAGGTCTTCGAGGCAGCCAAAGCGGCTTGCGGTTTCCGGTGCGTTCATGGGGTCGTCAGTCAGTTGGTCGATAATGGCATTAGAATGGGCTGTTGCCGGCCGCTGCGGGAAATGCACCGCCTTGTCCCGGGCCATGGGTCAGAGTCGTAATAATCGGGATAGTTCGCGTTGCCGGCGCCCGACCGGCGCATCGCCCACGCTTACGAAGAGCAAGCCATGAACGATATTCCCTTCCAGGTTTCAAGCCTCGCCCAGGTCATTCAGCTGGCGGTCGCCCCGGTTTTCCTGCTGGCCGGCGTCGGCGCCCTGCTTGGCGTCCTCTCCACCCGGCTGGCGAGGGCCGTCGATGCAGTGCGCCGGCTGGAAAAAGACCTCGTAGACGACTCGCCCGCCATCGACCGCGACCGGACCCTGGCAGAAATCTTTTCCCAGGCGCGGCGGGCGCGCCTGATGCACTGGGCCATCGTGCTGTGCACGACGTGCTACCTGCTGATTTGCCTGGTCGTCGTCGCGCTCTTCGTCGGCCACGAGCTGCAAATCAACGTCTACACCAAGATCGGCGGGCTCTTCATCGCCGCCATGCTGGCGCTGATCGGTGCGCTCGGCTGCTTTCTGCGCGAGACATTCATGGCGACTGCGGCGATCAAGGGGCTCAGCCGCGAAGCCAGGCGGCATGAAGCAAGGAACCGACAGCCCGTGCCGCCGGCAGCAGATTAGCGTTTGGCCAGGTCGCGGAAACGGTTGGGCAGCCCGAGCACCAGCCGGCCGAATTCATCAAGCAGCGCCTGATCGACCGCCGCCGCACGCACGGGAATCAGCGAACTGCCCAGGCGCTCCAGATTGCGCGATTCAAGGATCAGCACCCCGTTGGCAAAATCCGCCTTCCAGCGGGCGCTGACCCCGATCTGGCCGCGAATCTCGAATTCGGCGCGGACGACGAAGGCGCGTTCGTTCTTGAATTCCTTGCAGGAGAATTGCAGGCCGTAATCGAAAATGGTCGTGCGCAAACGCTCGACCGCGGGGCCGTCACGTTCGACCACGAAGTGCCTTGGCGATGCCAGCTGATAGGAGAGCGTAACCAGTTCGACCATCGCCCCCGCGGCCTGGGATTGCGTCCGGTAGTCGGCAAAGCCTTCCTGCCAGACAAGGTCGCCGATCACGACATCCTTGGCCGCGCTGTAGATACGCGGGATGGACGGTTTGACGATATTGAGCTGCTGCACGAGATCGTGCAGGTAGAAGAAAAGGTACTTGAGTGCCTGATCCAGCGCATTGTTGCTGGCCGAACGGACAGCCATCTCGCTGTGCAGTTCGCGCTGGCGGGATTCGGCCTGATGGCGCAACTGCCCGAGCAGGCTGCTGCCTTCGAGGATCTGCTGCGGGTTCTGGTCGGTTTCGCCACCTGCCGGCGCCCCGGGCTGCCGGCGCTCAAGCTTGCGCACCGCACCCGCTGGAACAATCTCGGGGAAGGCCTGGGCGAAGCCGACCATGCCGGCACCGAAACTGGCCAACTGCTCGCGCCGTGCCTGCCGCTCGGCCTCGTTGAGGTCGAAGGCTTCGATATCGGCAATCAGCGACGCTTCGAGTTCTTCAATGTCGCCAATGTGGGAGATCCGGCGGTCGCGCTTGGCGCGAATCGCCTCGAGAACCCGGCTGGATTCGGCATTCTTGTCGGAATCGCTCATGACTCAACCCGTATCTACTGATTCACTGATTGAATAGTGAAATGAATTCGCGCCAATTGCAAGGCAGGAGGCAGGTGCCGCTCAGGTTTCGAGTCCGTCCAGCCATTTGCGCAGGGTCTCTGCCACCAGCGGCCAGTCCTTCTCGTGGGTCACGGCGTGCCCCATGCCGCGGAAGATTTGCACCGGCAGCCCGTAGCTGTGGCCGGTCGACTGAACCAGGAAGGCCGGCACCAGGACATCGTGCTCGGCGCCGAGGATCAGCATCGGCGGCCGGTGCATCGCATGCAGGTTGGGCAGGCTGAACATCGACATGTCCCACAGCGCCCGGTGCGACTCGGACTGCATGCGGCGCAGCCAGACCTGTAGCATTTCCTCATCGACCACGCCGGCGAACAGCGCTTCGCGCAAGGTCTGGCTGTCGGCATGGTCGCCCGCCATGACGTTGTTGAGATCCATGAACAGGTGTGGCTTCTGCAACAGCAGATGGAACTGGGCGGCAACCAGCCCCTGTGGCGGCACCGAGCAGAGCAGGGCGACACCCGGCGCGCTATGGCGCTCGAGGTATTTCTGGATGATGAAGCCGCCCATCGAGTGGCCGATCAGCACCGGCGTTTCACCGAGCCAGTCGATGACCTTGACCACGTCGTCGACGTAATCGGCCACCGAATGCCAGTCGATATGCGCGCGCCCCTCGCTGCCGCCATGGCCGCGCAGGGAAAGGGCATAACAGGGATAGCCGGCCCCGGCCAGTGCCGGCATGAAGGTGTCGGTCCACATCCAGCCGCCGGCAAAGGCACCGTGAACAAAGAGCAGGGGAGGACGACCGGTCTTGCGCGCCGGCAGGCAGGAAAACACCTCCAGGCCGTTGATTTTTTCAGTTTTTATCATGACAACTCGTTTTCGGGGGAAGCGTGATTAAATGGGGCTTTCGCACGATAGCGCAAGCCGATATGTTGAAGTGGATCCTGACGCTGACCGTGGCCATTTTCCTGCTCGGCATCCTCGCCCCGCATGTCGCCCGCTTCATCCGTTTCGGCCACCTGCCGGGCGACGTGGCCTTCCGCTTTCGCGGCCGCACCTACTATCTGCCATTCACCACGACGATCATTCTTTCAGCGATCCTCATGCTCATCGCGCGCTTCATTTAGCAAGCCCTTGACGGCCGCCACCCGCGCCGCGTGAACCCGTTCGGGAATTTTCGCCTTGTCGCTGCAGGCGGCAGCGATTTTGCCTGCGTCGACGGCGTTGACCGCAGCCAATACCGCCAGCAGGAATTGCCGGCTTTCATAGGGCCGGTCCTCCCAGCCCAGGCGGCCGTTGAAATCGCTCTGGCAGGCCTGCAGCAATTGCCCGAAACGCTCGGGCCGGCGCAGTGCGTCAGTGCGTTCGAGCAGCGTCACCAGCGTCGTCGGACGCAGCTCGGCGGCCCGGTGGATATCACCGTGGTAGCGCGCGGCGAGCAGCGCCAGGTCGCGGCACTCATTGGGCACGCGGAGGCGTTCACACAACGTGGCAACCAGCTTCACGCTGCGCATTTCATGCCCGTGGTGCCGTGGCAGGATATCCGCCGGTGTCGTCGCCTTGCCCAGATCGTGGGTCAACGCGGCGAAGCGCACCGGCAATGCGAATTCCTGGCGCGCCGACTGATCGATCACCATCATGGTATGCACTCCGGTATCGATTTCCGGATGGTAATCCGCCCGCTGTGCCACGCCGAACAGCGCCTCGACCTCGGGCAGCAGGCGGCTCAGCGCACCGCATTCGCGCAGCACCGCGAACATCCGCGCCGGCCCGGCCTCCATCAGCCCCTTGGCCAGCTCCTGCCAGACGCGCTCGGCGACCAGATGGTCAACCTCGCCGGCATCGACCATCGCGCGCATCAGCGTCAGCGTTTCCGGGGCCACGGTGAAATCGGCAAAACGCGCGGCGAAACGGGCAATGCGCAGGATGCGCACGGGGTCTTCGGCAAATGCCGGACCGACATGGCGCAGGATTTTGGCCGATAAATCGCGTTGACCGTGGAAGGGGTCGACCAGCACGCCGTCGGCACCCCGCGCCATCGCGTTGATGGTCAGGTCGCGGCGGGCCAGGTCCTGTTCCAGCGTGACCTCAGGCGCCGCATGGAAGGCAAAGCCGTGATAGCCGCGGCCCGTCTTGCGTTCGGTGCGCGCGAGCGCATACTCCTCCTGCGTCTCCGGATGCAGGAAAACCGGGAAATCCTTGCCGACCGGGCGAAAGCCCTTGTCCAGCATGGCTTGCGGGCTGGCGCCGACGACCACGTAGTCGCGGTCGGCAACCGGGCGTCCGAGCAGTTCGTCACGCACCGCGCCGCCGACCGTGAATATCTGCATCGGCCGGCTGGCCGGCTTAGCGGCCGGCGCGGTAACGGAAGCCGTCCAGCTTGCCGCGCGGGGTGTTGAGCGCGATGTAGGTCGGCGCAATCGCCTCGAGCGCCGTCGGCTGCCAATCCGGTGGCAGATTGCAGCCGCTGTCGCAGACGTTGTCGACCTGCATCGAACGCAGGTTGTCCGGCGACATCAGCGGCTTGGGAGACAGCCACATCAGCCCGGCCTGCAGATAGGCCCAGCCTTCGGAGAGCGGAATGATGCGGGCGCTGCTGCCAGTCAGCTGTGCGGTGTAATCGACCAGTTCGCGAAGGGTATAGACCTTGGGGCCGACCAGATCGTAGGCCTGCCCGTAAGTGGCCGGATCGCCCAGGCTATCGACAAAGGCATCGGCCACATCGGCCACCCAGACCGGCTGGAAACGCGCATGGCCGAAGCCGAGCGGGAAGAACGGCAGCTTTCTCAGCACGCCGGCGAACATCGACAGGAAGGAATCGCCGAGCCCGAACATCACTGACGGGCGGAAGACCGTGACATCGATGTCGCCCTGGGCGGCCAGCACTGCGGCCTCGCCGTCGCCCTTCGAACAGAGGTACTCGGACGGGCCCTTGGGGTCGGCGCCGAGGGCGCTCATGTGAACCAGGCGGCGCACACCGGCAATCTTGCAGGCGGCAATGATTTTCTTCGGGAGCTCGACATGGGCTTCGGCAAAGTCCTTGCTGTAGGGCAGCACGACGTCGCGGCTGTGCAGGATGCCAACCAGATTGATCACCGCATCCTTGCCACGGATCAGATTGACCAACGCCTCTTCCGAGTTGATGTTGACTTCCGGCATGTCGATGTTGGGCTGGATGATCAGCGCCTTGGTGCGCTCGCGGCGACGCGTCGGGATGGTGACCTCGATGCCGCGCTGCGACAGCCTATTGGCGATATAGGTACCGACGAAACCGCTACCCCCCAGCAGCAAGACCTTTTTGATATCCATGTGGAACCCCGGAAATTTTTCTTTGAAAGTGTTGATTTTAAGGCAAATCGTTCAATTTGGGCGGACTTCGGCCGCGTGCGGCGTGCGCCGCAGGGCCTGTTCGGCCGCCGCATTGAACAGGGATATCCCTGAGCTGACGCTGGCGCGCCCCTCCCTGAGCTGGTTCTCGGCAATTGCCGGATGCAGCAGGACGGCAAAGTCCCAGTCCGGATTGGCCAGCAGCAGCTTGCCGGTCCCCTTGGCGACATGGCAGACGCGACCGCACAGCGGTGCCTCGTCACCCAGGCAGAAGCTCAGCCAGTCACCAACATGCACCGCAGACTGACGATAACGGCCAGTCCCCCGGCCACCGCTGGTCAAATCACAAATACGCAGGCGCTGGATGCCGCTGCGCAGTTCGCTCAATGCCGGGCTGGGCGCCGCGGCCGGACGCGCTGCGCCAGCAACGGTAGCCGGCGGCTCGCCTGCGCCGACGGGAGCCGCTGAACCGCGCATCGCGGCGGTCTGCAGCGCAAAGCAGGCGTCGAGAAACTCGCCGCGCGCCGCTTCCGGCACCGAAACACGCTGCATGCCGGCGGAAATGATCTTCAGCATTTGCGGCAACTCGCGGGCCAGGCGCTTGCGTTCTTCGATATCGACCTTGGGCTGGACGCTCCACAACAATTGATCGACGACCGCCTTGCCTTCCTGCCACGGGGTGCCTTCTTCGCCGCTCTCGAGCCAGCTCTGGCGCAGCACGCGCTGCCAGTGGTCGCGCAGAAAGCGGGAAATGGCGGGCGGCACGTCGCTGCGCAGACAAAAGGCATCGATCACCTGGCGGCTCGCCATGTCGGCCTGATCGCCCTGCTCAAGGCGCTGGATCAGTGGCCGGTAGCTTGCCGCCGCCTGTCCGGCGGCGTTGTCACGGCGGGCGATCAGCTTGTCGAGTTCTGCGACGTAGCGCGCCAGCACCTGCGTGTCATTGACGAATTCGGCGCGCACGCGTGAAGCGATCTGCTGGATGATCGCGCACAACGGATGCCGGGAAGTGACGTCGAGCGGCAGGCCGACCGCGGCACGTGCCATCTTGTCGAGCAGTTGGCGTGCCGGATGGGCATCGGCGGTGAAAAAATCACGATCGAGCATGACCGCGCGCAAGGTCGGAATCTGCAGGCTGGAAAGCGCCGTCTTGATCGGTTCCGGCAAGGTGGTGGAGGCAAAAATGGCCTCGAAGATCAGCGCCAGCGCATCGATCGCCGCCGCCTCGGGCGCCCCGGCCGGCACTCCCAGGCGGTTGGCGTCGAGCGTCTGCGGCGGAGCACCGGGTTCGCCGGTTTCTCCGGCATGGCTGGCCCGTTCGAGGTCATCCAGGCGCGCCAGCAGGCGGCCGAACATGGCCTGGCTGAGCAGTGAGGCCGCGATACCGGCACTCATATTCACCCCGCCGCCCCCTGCCTGCGGCTGTCCGAGCAGGCTTTGTTGCAACGCGGCAGCCGCATCCATTCCCACGCCGCCCGCCACCCCGCCGGCCTGCGCTGCGCTCGCGATATCGGGTGCGGTGACGATGCTTGGCTGGGCCGCAGACACCTTGCGCGCAATCAGGAAATCGTTGAGGCCGGCATAGAGGGCCGGGAGAAATTCGGAAAAGCATTCCTCCAACCGGTCAATCCGCTCCAACGCCAGGTTAGGCGCCTCGTCGACCACACCGCACAAGGCGGTCAGCCCGCGCGCAAAGGCTTTCGGGCCAACCGGATTGTCCGCCGGCGACAGGTCGGGACGCCCGAGCAAGGTCACGAAGCGCAGATAGACGCGCCATAGCTCCTTGCCGTTGCTCTCCGCCAGCCGGGCCGCAAAGCTGCCGAGCCGGATGTCGAGTTCGAGGTCGCACTCGCCGACCAGCGAGATATTGGAAGCGGTCAGGTCGCCAAGCTGGTCGAAGGAAGTCCGTCGCTCGCTCGTCGTCTTTTCATCGAAATAGGCCCAGATGGCCTTGGCGAAAGCAGCCAGCGCCTCTTCGGAAACGGGCTCCGCCTCGCGCATCAGCTGACCGGCCTGCTTGACGAACCAGGCGCGACTGTCGCGCAGAATTTCCCAGGCATCCGCCGGGACCTGAATGGCTTCGCTGCCAGTTGCCGGACTCATTTATTCACGTTTCGCTATCGCAATGCCCTGAATGTTAGGGCAAATCGGAATCTTTAGGGGCATCGGCCGTGCGCGCGCCGACGACCCCGAGCCGGGCCTTGAGCGAATCCGGGCGGCCGGTGAATAGCGTCGAGTAGTAGACCGAGTTGCTCATCACCTTCTTGACGTAATCGCGGGTTTCGTTGAACGGGATGGTTTCGGCGTAGATGGCGCCTTCCAGCGCCTGGTCGGCGCGCCATTTCTTGGCGCGTCCGGGGCCGGCGTTGTAGGCGGCCGAAGTCAGCACCGGGTGATTGTCGAGATTTTCCATGACCAGGCGCATGTAGCTGGTGCCGAGCAGCACATTCACCTCGGTGTCATTGACGCGCCCGTGGTTGTAGTCCTTGAGGCCGATCTTCTTGGCCACCCACTTGGCGGTCGCCGGCATCAGCTGCATCAGGCCAGAAGCGCCGACATGCGACTTGGCGCCGGTGATGAAGCGGCTTTCCTGGCGCATCAGGCCGTAGACCCAGGCGTCGTCGAGCGCCTGATTCTGCGCTGCGGGGCGCACCTGGTCGCCGTAAGGGGCAAGGAAGCGCAAGGAAAAATCGTGCTCGGTCTTCGTGCGGTCGGCGGTGTTGATGGCGCGGTCCCAGATCTGGTTGCGCTTGGCCAGATCGGCGGCGGCCAGCAGTTCTCGATCGTCCATGCCGCGCAGCGACCAGTTCCATTCCCTGACCGCCTCGGTGCGCATCTCGAGGCGGAAGAAGGCCATGGCGCGGCGGATGCCCGGATTGTCGCGCGCCGCCTTCTGCTCCTCGGCCGTCGGCGCCTTGGCTTTTGGCGGGACGACAATCTTGCGTCCGAGTTCCTCGTCGGCCAGATTGCCGTAGAAACTGGCCTGGCCGGCGATTTTCTCGAACAGCGCATCGGCTTCGCTGGTCAGGCCGCCGGCCTTGTAGGCGCGGCCCAGCCAGTAGATCCATTCGGGCTGCGCGGCCAGTGCCGGCGGCATTTCGCTGATCGTCGCCAGGACCTTGCTCCAGTCGTTGGCGCGCAGCGCGGCGCGCACCTTCCACTGATAACCCTCGTCGGACAGCGGCGCCGAGCCGGCCTGGGCGAACCATGCCACGGCTTCGGGATAGTGTTTTTTGGCCGCCTGCAGACCGATCTGGCTCCACGCCCACTGGCGTTCCGAGTCCTGCATGCGGCCCTGCAGTTTTTCCAGCTCACCGGCTGCGGCGCGCGGGTCGTTGGCGGCGATGCGCTGGATCGCCAGTGCCGCCAGTTCGCGGCCGGCGCGAGTTGCATACCAGTTGCCCGGCTGTTTGACCAGAAAGCCCATCGGGCTGGAAATCATCAGATCGAGCGCCTTGGCATCCGGCGTCTGGCTGGCCGGCAGCGCGCCCAGCGTGTTTTTGGCATTGGCCGTGCGGTTGGCTTCGAATTGCCGGCGGGCGCGCGCCCACACATCGTCGGCCGTCACGCGGTTGTCGCGGATCAGCGCGTCGAGCACCGGGCGGCATGCTTCCGGCGGTTCGAGCAGAGTCAGCCACAGCGTCTGCGCCTCGTCGAGCACTGCCCTGTCGCCGGCCGCCAGCCGCGCCTGCTGGTACCAGCAGGTGACGTCGGGCTCGGGGGCGATCAGCTTTGGATATTCGACATCGATCTCGGTCCACATGGCGCGCTTGCCCAGCCAGCGGATCCAGTCAGCGCGCAGCTTCTCGGCGACGTAGCTGCGCTCGTTGCGCTCCAGGAAACGGCGGATGGCCGCGCTGTCGCCCTGCTCCATGTTCATGCGCAGCTGGTAGTTTTCGACGTAGGGCGCCAGTTCGTGGTTGCCGAGCTGCCCGGCGGCGCGCTCCAGCTTGTTGCGGTCGCCGGCGCGGAAGGCGTCGCGAGCGGTAAGGAAGGCGGTGTCGCGGCTGTCCTGCGCGCAGACGGACAAGGAAACGAAAAGGGCAAGGAGGAAGGCGTGAAACTTCATGCTAGATTTGTCATATGAAAAGGCATTCCGAGGATAACACGGCGTGGCGGCGCGAATTGCGGCGGGACATGGTGGCGCGCCGTGCCGCCCTGAGTGATGCCGAACACGCCGCGCTGTCGGCTCACATCGTTGCGCAGGCACGGGCTGCGCTGCCGGTGCCGTCGGTGGCGGCCTTCTGCTGGCCGATCAAGCACGAACCCGATGTGCGCGCCCTGCTTGCAGCTTGGGCGCGGGCCGGTGTACGCACCGCGTTGCCGGTCGTCATCGCCGAGGGCCAGCCGCTCGCCTTCCGTGAGTGGACGCCGGCAACGCCGCTCGCACCCGACCGCTACGGCATCCCGACGCCGACCACCGGCGAATGGCTGACGCCCGACCTGATCCTGCTGCCGCTCAACGGTTTCGACGCGGCGGGCTACCGCCTCGGCTACGGCGGCGGCTATTTCGACCGCACGCTGGCAGCGCTCACCCCGCGCCCCTTGGCGGTCGGCGTCGGCTTCGAGATCAACCGCGTCGACAGCATCCGGCCCGCAGCGCACGACCAGCGGCTGGACTGGATCGTGACCGAACACGGTGCCTTCAGGCCTGCCGCCTGAACCCGTAGACGGCCAGCGCCAGCAGCGCCGAAGCGACGCCGGAGAGAAGCGCCTGGCGCAGGTCATGGAGGCCGGTGGTGACCGCCAGCTCAAGCGCGTAACCCTGTTGCAGGGCGAAGATCAGCGCCGCGATGGCGAGCGCCAGCCACGAACGGCGGGCCAGCGCGCGTTGCTCGCGGCGCAGGAACAGTTCGGTGGCCAGTCCCGCGACGAAAATCTGGGCGCTCAGCCCCGCGAGCAGGGCAAGGACGGTCATGGCATAGGAACTCATGCGGCGCGGCAGGCGGCGGCGAAACGCTCGAGCGCCACATTCAGCGTGGCGCGGGCGCAGCCGAAGTTGAGGCGCAGCCAGCCCGGCGCGCCGAAATCCGCGCCGTCGGAAAGGCCGAGGCCGTGCGCCTCGAAATGGGCCGCCGGCTGCGCCAGGCCGAGTTCGCGGACATCGATCCAGGCCAGGTAGGTCGCCTCGACGTGGCTCATTTTTGCCCTTTTTTCGGTGTCGACCGCAGCAGCCACCAAATCGCGGTTGCGGGCCAGATAGGCGAGCAATTCGCGATGCCAGTCGCCGCAGTCGCGGTAGGCGGCTTCACAGGCAGCCAGCCCGAGCACGTTCACGTGCGGCACGATGCCGTGCATGGCGCGCTCGAAGCGTCGGCGCAGGCCGGCGTCGGGAATCACCGCGAAAGCGCAGCCGAGGCCGGGGATATTGTAGGTTTTCGACGGCGCCATCAGCGTGATGCTTCGCCTGGCGGCATCCGGCGACAGGCTGGCGAAAGGGATGTGGCGTTTGTCGGCATCGAGGATCAGGCCGCAGTGGATTTCGTCGGAACAGACGATCAGGTCATTCTGTTCGGCGAAGGCGGCGAGGTCGCCGAGTTCTTCGCGCGACCAGCAGCGGCCGACCGGGTTGTGCGGGTGGCAGAGCAGGAACAGGCGGGTTGCTGCGGTCGACGCATTCTGCAGGGCGGTTTTGTCCCACTGCCAGCGCCTGTCGTTACAGGCAAGTTCGACCCGGTTGAGCGTGCGGCCGGAAAAGTGCGGCGCCGACAGGAAGGGCGGATAGATCGGCGTCGCCGTCAGCACCTCGCCATCGACTGCGCGGCAGGCGACGTTGAGGCCGGTGACCAGGCCCGGCAGCCAGACGATCCACTCCGCTTCGATCGCCCAGCCATACTCGCTTTCAAGGTGAGCGAGCACTGACTCCGTCAGCGCCGGCCACGCTCCGCCGTAGCCGAAAACGCCATGCTCGATGCGCCGGTGCAGCGCGGTGAGCACCGGCGGCGGCGCGGCGAAATCCATGTCCGCCACCCACAGCGGCAGGATGTCGCGATCGGCGTACTTGCTCCACTTGATCGAGTCGGAGCCGCGCCGGTCGACCGGCGTGTCGAAAATGCTCAAACCTCGAGATGCTGATACAGGGCTGTCGACAGGTAGCGCTCGCCGAACGACGGGATGACGACGACGATCAGCTTGCCGGCATTTTCCGGGCGCTGCGCCAGTTCGAGCGCGGCCCAGGTCGCGGCGCCGGAAGAAATGCCGACCAGCAGGCCTTCCTCGGTCGCCATGCGACGGGCGATGGCGAAGGCGTCGTCGTTCTTGACGCGGATCACCTCGTCGTAGATCGCCGTGTTCAGCACCGCCGGCACGAAGCCGGCGCCGATACCCTGGATCGGGTGCGGGCCTTTGACGCCGCCGGACAGCACCGGCGAGGCATCGGGTTCGACGGCGACGATCCTGACCCCCGGTTTGCGCGCCTTGAGCACCTCGCCCACGCCGGTCACGGTGCCGCCGGTGCCGACGCCGGAAACGAAAATGTCGACCTGGCCGTCGGTATCGCGCCAGATTTCCTCGGCCGTCGTGTTGCGGTGAACGGCCGGATTGGCCGGATTTTCAAACTGCTGCGGAATGAAGTAGCGCGAATCGGCCGCCGCCAGTTCCCTGGCCTTGGCGATGGCGCCGCCCATGCCGTCCGGCCCCGGCGTCAGGATCAGCTCGGCGCCGTAGGCCTTGAGCAGGAGCTTCCTTTCACGGCTCATGGTTTCCGGCATCGTGAAGGCGCACTTGATGCCGCGCGCCGCACAGACCATGGCCAGCCCGATGCCGGTATTGCCGGAAGTCGGCTCCAGCACCACGGTATCGGGGCCGATCTTGCCGGCGGCCTGCGCCGCGTCGAGCATCGACACCGCGATACGGTCCTTGACGCTGTGGCCAGGATTGAAGAATTCGAGCTTGGCGACGACCGTGGCGCCGGCACCGGCGGTGACGCGGTTGAGCTTGACCAGCGGCGTGTTGCCGACCAGTTCGGTGACGTTGTTGGCGATTTTCATGAGGCAACTCCAAAGGGGGACGCCGAATTGTAGGCGACTCCGCGTTCGCTGTGGGTCGCGCGGCAATCGGCAGCAGCTTCCCCGAACAGTTTGCCCAGTCCGCGCTCGACCCCGGCGGCCCGCGCCTGTTCGAGATCGCGCCCGCTGTCGATGCCCGCCAGTTCGATCGCGATGCCCGCGCGCCGCGCCGCCTGCAGCAATTCGGGCGCCGGGGCAGCCAGCCGGATAACTTCCGGCTTCAATTCGATCAGCGCGGCGAAGTCGCCGGCCCCGGCCGCTGCGCGCAGAGCCAGCCGGTAGCCGCGGCGCCGGTAATTTTCCAGCGCGGCGGCCAGGTGCGGGTTGTCGTCCAGCCGGCTGGCATCGATGTCGAGCACGATATCCGCCGGCGCCAGCCCGCAGCGCTTGAGGATCGCCTCATAAACCAGCCCGTGCTGGTTGTGCACCGCCAGCAGGTGACGCGGATGAATCGGCAGTTGCAGGTAGCCCCCGGCGTAACGCTGCTGGGCAAGGAAGTTCAGGGCGTGCAGCGTGCGGCACAGGCGGTCGAAATGAACGACCGCCTCGCCACTGGCGCACAAGGCATACGCCGCCTCGCTGCTGACCGGCGTGCCGTCGTCGCGCCGGGTGGCCAGCGCCGCCTGGTGGCCGACGATGCGTTCCGCGCGCAAATCGACGATCGGCTGGAACAGCGAACCCAGCTTCAAGCCGTCGTGCCAGGCCGCCGCGCGCCCGCCTTCCGGGTAGAGCATGCTGTCGCCGCCGCTGTCGGCGGTGTTGAAATAACGGATCAAGTCGGTCAGCGGCATGGCGGCGCCCTCCTATTTCTTCAGGTAGATCTGGTCGAAGGTTCCGCCATCGGCAAAATGCAGCTTCTGCGCTTTCGCCCAGCCGCCGAAGGTGTCGTCGATGGTCACCAGTTTGATCTTCGGGAACTGCGCCGCATATTTGGCCGCCACCTTCTCGTCACGCGGCCGGTAATAGTGCCGGGCGGCGATGATCTGGCCTTCCTCGGAATACAGGTAGTCCAGATACGCCTGCGCGGTCAGCCGCGTGCCGCGCTTGTCGACCACCTTGTCGACCACCGTCACCGGCGGCTCGGCGAGGATGGACAGGCTGGGGGCGACAATCTCGAACTGGCCCTTGCCGGTCTCGTTGAGCGCCAGCTGCGCCTCGTTTTCCCAGGCGATCAGCACGTCGCCGAGGTTGCGTTCGACGAAGGTCGTCGTCGACCCGCGCGCCCCGGAATCGAGCACCGGCACATTTTTGAAGATCGCCGTCACCAGTTCCTTCGCCTTCTGCTCGTTGCCGCCCGGCTGCTTGAGCGCCCAGGCCCAGGCGGCCAGGTAGTTCCAGCGCGCGCCGCCCGAGGTTTTCGGGTTGGGCGTGATGACGGCGACGCCCGGTTTCGCCAGATCGCCCCAGTCCTTGATGCCCTTCGGGTTACCCTTGCGCACCAGGAAAACGATGGTTGACGTATAGGGCGCGGAATTGTGCGGGAAGCGCTTCTGCCAGTCGGCGGGGATCAGCTTGCGCTCGGCCAGCGCGTCGATATCGGACGCCAGCGCCAGCGTCACGACATCGGCCTCCAGCCCGTCGGCCACCGAGCGCGCCTGCTTGCCCGAACCGCCGTGCGACTGGCGGAAACCGATGGTCTGGCCGGTCTTTGCCTGCCAGTGTTTACCAAAGGCCGCGTTGAAATCCTTGTAAAGCTCCCGCGTCGGGTCGTAGGACACGTTGAGCAGCGTGGTCTGGGCAACGGCCGGGCCAAGCGCGAGGGTCGCGGTCAACGCCGCAAAAAGGGCCAATTTGCGCATCAAAAAACTCCCGTCATGTGAGATCAAACTCAAGATGAATGAAGTTTAGGGAGGGTTCGATATTCTGTAAAAGAATCAATCGTCACTAAATTATATTTAAAAAGAATTAACAGCCCAACCACCGGCGCGGCGCGAGGCTGTCCTGCGCCGACCCGCCAGCGACCCGGAACGCCCGCTCAGCCTGCCGCGCGTTCCAGATTCAGCGCCAGCAGGCGGCGGAGGATTTCGTCGTCGGGCATTTCCGGGCTGTAATCGTTCCAGCCGTAGGCGGCGGCGACGGCCTGGTCGAGCTGCTTGTGGGCGAGGTCGAGCCAGGCCGGGCGGGCGTTGTAGAGGTTGGTCAGGGTGCGCTTTTTCAGGTCGGCTTCATGGCCGGGCTTGGCGAGCGGGCGTTTGGGGAAGCCGGCTTTTTCCTCTTCCGGTGTGATCACCCAGTCGACCCACTCGGCCGGGTTGAGCCAGGCTTCGCGCAGTTCGTTGAGGCGGCGGGCAGCGGCGGCGATGTTTTCGGCGACGATTTCGTTGGCCAGGCACGGCGGCGACGCCTGACCTGCGCCGGGGGCGGTGTCGCGCGGCGTCAGGCCGGCCGGGAAGGGGAAGGTTTCGAAGCAGGTGCTTGTAGCGTAAGCGGGTCGATCTTCAAGTGTCGAGCCAACTGCAAGCGCCCAACAAACATGGATTCGTGACGAAAGAATGCCAAAATTAACGTCATCTTGGCGAGCAATCACGACCAGTCGATTGTCGGGTGTAATGCCTCGGTGCATCCAAACGAAGAACCGGTGTTTCGATTTCTCCGAAGTGGCAATGTAACGCGTCAGACCCGTAAGCGCCCTACGCATGGCTGGCCGAGCTTCTCCGTGGCGCCACCAGTTTTCCGCACGTGACTTTCGATTGTTTGTCAGCCGAACCGGCTTGACCTTCGCAACGACATGAGCAAATGGAGCCTCGAATAATGCGGCGTCTCCCTCGCCCAATGTCGGCCCGAAATCTACTGTCCATCGTCCTTCCCAACGGCCGGTAAGGTCCTTGCCGTTCCATAGTGGGCGGAGCACGTCGCTATTTGGCCGTCCATTCGGGTTTGGCTGCTTCAGCCAGAATTCGGCTGTGTCTTGATCTATCGTGAACTCGCCCGCCAAAGCTACACCAAAGAACGAAGCTCCCTCGTTTTCCAATAACTTGCGCGCGCATGTAAGGTCATCGCCAGTTCGTAAATCAGCGTGAATAACCGAAACCATAGCGCCTTCCAGTCGGCTGCCGCGGTCGACGCCGAAAAGTGGGCCAAATCCGACCAGCGACACACGTACCGCCGCGCCTTCGTTCACCCACGCCTCATCGCTCCATGCCTCGAAGATCCGTGTCGTTTGGACGATACGCTCAAGCACCTTGCGATTAGCTTGCTGGCGAATACTGTTGGTTGCGACCAAGCCAGCCGCCTGGAGTTGAGCGGCCACTATCTGTGCCCTAGCCTTTTCGAACCAATAGCAGACAAGGTCAGCACCTGGTGGCACACGATCTCCGTAACACTTAGCCAATGCCTCGAAATAGGCATTGCCGAGTTCCCCCCGCTTCTTCGTGCCACCGAGGAACGGCGGGTTGCCGACGATGACGTCGGCCGCCGGCCAGTCGGCTTCGCTGCCGTCCGGGTTGAGCAGCGCGTCGCGGTGCTCGATGCCGTCGAGCGGCTTCAGAATCGGATTGATGGCGTGCGGGTAGCCGTTGCGCCGGCACCACTGGATGTCGCCGATCCAGACGGTGACGCGGGCGAGTTCGGCGGCGAATTCGTTGATCTCCAGCCCGAGGATGTTGTGCGGGCCGGTTTCCATGTTGAGCGGCGGTTGCAGGCCGAGTTCGATGGCGTCGACGTGGGCGCGCTTTTCGCTGTCGCGCAGGGCCTTGAGGGCGAGGTAGAGGAAGTTGCCGCTGCCGCAGGCGGGGTCGAGGACGCGGAAGTGGTTGAGGCGGAGCAGGAAGGTCTGGTAGGCGGCCCTGGCCTTCTTGGGCTTGGCGAGGATTTCCGCTTTGGTCCTGGCCCATTCGGCGGCGAGCGGTTCGCTGACCAGCGGCTCGATGAGCTTGGCGATGGTGCCGGTGTCGGTGTAGTGGGCGCCGAGCGGGGCGCGGGCAGCGGGGTCGAGGCCGCGCTCGAAAAGGGTGCCGAAGATGGTGGGGTCGATGGCGCGCCAGTCCATGTCGCTTGCGGCGCGGTGCAGGGCGGCGAGGTCAGTTGCGGTCAACGGCGGAATTTCGATGAAATTGAACAGGCCGCCGTTGAACCAGGGAATGTCGTGGTCACCGTATTCGCCGCCGCGCTGCTGCATGGCGGCGAAGAGTTTTTCGATGCGGCGGACGGCCTTGCCGGCGTCGCTGCCGGCGTTCCTGAGCAGGTCGGTGAAGATGCCGTGCGGCAGCAGTTGCTCGTCTTCGGCGAACATGCAGAACAGGCACTGGACGAGAAAGTGGGCGACTTTCTGGCCATCTTCGCCGCGCCCGCGCAGGGCGGCGGCGAGCTGGGCGAACTGGCCGGCGGCCTGGGCGGTGATGGCGGCGGTGGATTTTTCGGGACGCAGCTTTTCCGGGTCGGTGAATACCCAGCGCAGGATCTGCCGTGCTTCCGGGTCGAGCAACTGCTCGATGCGGATTTCGCGCGGTTCGTCCGGGTAGCCGGTGAAGGCGGTATGGATGATGATGCGCTCGCGGTCGGCGACGACGAGAAGCGGCGGGCTTTCGAGGTTGAGGAAGTAGTCGGTGAGCTGCTTGAGGGCGGCGGCGAGGTCGCGCCCGGGGCGCTTGTTCTCCCAGCCGAAGCGGGCGCGCATCCAGACGTCGGCCCAGCCGTCACCACCGCCGGATTTCCTGGCGCCGCGCTCGAAGCAGTAGTTGTCGGGGTCGCGCGGCCTGGGTACGCCGAGCAGGTCGCAGAGGTCGTCGAACCAGGCCTGGGCGCCGGCGCGTTCGGTGAGCGGGTTGTTCTTCCAGAGGGCGATGAATTGTTCCGGCGTCATGGCGGTGCGCGGCTGTGGGCAAAGGCGCAGTGTAGCGATGCCAACGGGATTCGGGGCGGGGATTGCGCGGTCAACCGGAAATTTTGGCCAGAATTGAAGGGGTCGGGGGCGCTGTCTGCTTCCTTCGTGCGCTGCCGGCGTAAAGCGTCGGCCTGAACGGGCGCAGCGGGATGGATTAGCATGGCGGCTTCCTTGATCCCCCCTGCCCGTCCCGATGGCTGACGATTCTCCCCGTGCCGAATTTCTCGGCGGCGTGCGCGCCGAGTTGCCGCTGTTGCTCGGTGTGGTGCCGTTCGGGCTGATTTTTGGCGTGCTCGGGCTGGCGGTGGGCTTGCCGGGGTGGGCGGTGGTGTTGAGTTCGTCGCTGATTTTTGGCGGTTCGGCGCAGGTGGTGTTCGCCCAGTTGTGGGGCGGCGGGACACCGCCGCCAGTCACGGTGGCGACGGTGGGCGTGGTCAATTTGCGCCACCTGCTGTACAGCGCGGCAGTGGCCGCGTATCTGCGCGCCCTGCCCTGGCGCTGGAAGCTGCTGCTCGCCTACCTGCTGACTGACGAGGCGTTCGCCGCCGCCATCGGCCGCCTGCGCGACGGGCCGGCGACGGCGCATCGGCATTTCTTCCTGTTCGGAACGGGGTTCACGCTGTGGGCCGGCTGGCAGCTGTCGACGCTGGGCGGGGTGCTGCTCGGCTCGGCGATCCCGGCGAGCTGGTCGCTGGATTTTTCGATTGCGCTGACCTTCATCGCGCTGCTCGTGCTCTCGGTGCACCGGCGCAGCGATGCGTGGGCAGCGGTGGCTGCGGCGGCCGTGGTGCTGCCGGCGCTGGCGTTGCCGCACAAGCTCGGGCTGCTGGTGGCGGCCGGCGCAGGCATTGCTTTCGGTTTGTTCATGCGCCGCTTCGACCGGAGAAAGCCATGAGCACGACGGTGTTGCTGCTGAGCATGGCGGCCTGCGGGCTGGTGACTTTCCTGATCCGGCTATCGTTCATTGCCTTCGGTCACCATTTGCCGGACGATCCGCGCATTTCGGCCGTGCTGCGCTACGTGCCGCCGGCCATCCTCGGCGCCCTGATCGCGCCGGAGATATTCCTGGTCGGCGGCAGCCTGAACGCGACGCCGGATAACCCCCGCCTGTGGGCGGCACTGGCGGCGCTGCTCGTCGCCCGCCTGACGCGCAGCGTGCTGGCGACGATTGCGGCCGGGATGGCGGCGCTGTGGGTGGTGCAGGCAGGATTTTGATTTCGGGTGGCTTTTCCGGTTGACCGCGGGCATGTGCCGTTCAGCCTTGGAACGACTCGGCCAGCATTTCCCGAGCCATCGGGTGGGCATCCAGGCCGCGCAGGAGGGTTTCGCGTAGCGGGCGGATCGCATCGGTCATTGACTCTGGCGCTGAACTCCAACTTGAGCGCAGGGCCAGCGGGTCGTCTTCGCAGAGTGCGGCAGCCAGGGTCAGTGCCTGCTGGCGATCCTTGGCCGCTTTTTCCGGGAAGCCGCTACGCTGGGTGCTGGCGTACAGTTTGTGCCAGACCAGTCGGCCAGCTTGCGGCAGGCGTACCGGGATGCATTGTCCACCGGCCAGCAGGCTGCCGGGTTCGGGGTCGGTGAGCAGGTAGTCGTAGTGGGGGATGGCCTGGGCCGCCCATTCCAGTTCGGGCACGGCGAGGATGCGCCCAAGCGGTTCGCCCGGCGCCAGGATGTCCACCCGTAGTCCTTCGACGCCGGGTAGCTTGACCGATGTCGAGGGGGCGGTGGACGGGAGGCCGGGTACGGCAACGAAAGGCAGGCCAGTCGCCTGCAGGGTGTCCAGAAAGGAGAGCGGTACGGCTAGTCGCAGACGCTGGCGTCGGGCCAGATCGATGTCCTGGGTGCGGGCGGCGACGGCAATCACGCCCAGTTCGTTGAGCCAGGCCATGTAGCCGAGTGTGCCAACGAGAGTCAGCCCGGCCTCGAAGGCGCCCAGGTTGTGCAGCTCAAGCAGAACGCGAGCGACGGTTTTGTCGGCGACCTGAAACCCAAGCTTGCGCAAGGCCACGACCTGGCTGTTGCACCATTCGGCGAAAGCGATACGTTCGCGCATGCTTTCCAGCGCCACATCATCGTCTTCCCTGCCGACCAGTGTGTCTGCCTGCTTGCCGGGGACGGGATAATAGACCCGATACCAGTAGGCGTAGCCGGTTCCCTTGCGCAATTGCAGGCTGCCGGGCGTGCCGGGGAGCAAAGGGCCGGCGGCCAGCGTGCGCTCCTTGAGTTCGGCGTACTGGGTTCGAAAGGCGAGTTCGTGTTGGCGAAACAGGCGCAGGCTTGGCATGGACTTACCCCATGAAATTTCTGTTTATGGGGTAAGTTTAGACCTAAGACGCGACTTACCCAACGAATTTTAATTTCATTGGGTAAGTCGGTGAGTTCCTAGCCCAGAAACAGCTTGTAAGCCGGGTTCTGGCTTTCGTCCCAGTGGGCGTAGCCGAGGTTCTTCAAAAATTCCTTGAACTGCCCCATCTCGCCCGGCGGCACCTGCATGCCGACCAGCACGCGGCCGTAGTCGGCACCGTGGTTGCGGTAATGGAACAGGCTGATGTTCCAGCCGGCGCTCATCTGGGTCAGGAAATTCATCAGCGCGCCCGGCCGCTCGGGAAATTCGAAGCGGTAGAGCAATTCCTTCAGTCCATCGCTACAAACCGCTGGGGCATGGCCGCCGACCATGTGACGGATATGGTTCTTGGCCATTTCGTCATCGGTCAGGTCGAGCGTCGGGTAGCCGTGCTTTTGCAGGCTGTCGACCAGTTTCAGCGACTCCTTGCGCTCGCTGACCTGAACGCCGACAAAGACGTGGGCCTCGGCGGCGGTGTGGTAGCGGTAGTTGAATTCGGTGACGTTGCGCTTGCCGATCAGCGACAGGAATTTCTTGTAGGCGCCCGGCTTCTCGGGGAGCGTGACGGCGAAGACGGCCTCACGCTGCTCGCCGAATTCGGCACGCTCGGCGACGAAGCGCAGGCGGTCGAAATTCATGTTGGCGCCGGAAGTGACGGCAATCAGGTTCTTGTCCCTGAGCTTGTGCTGACGGGCGTATTCCTTGGCGCCGGCGACGGCCAGCGCACCGGCCGGTTCGAGGATCGAGCGGGTGTCCTCGAAAACATCCTTGATCGCGGCACAGATGGCGTCGGTATCGACCAGGATGACTTCGTCGAGGTATTCCTTGCACAGGCGGAAGGTTTCCTCGCCCACATATTTGACCGCGGTGCCGTCGGAAAACAGGCCGACCTGGTCGAGACGAACGCGGTGTCCCTTGGCGATGGACTGCTTCATCGCGTCGGCGTCGAAGGTTTCGACGCCGATGACCTTGATTTCCGGGCGCAGGCGCTTGATGTAGGCGGCGACGCCGGCCGCCAGCCCGCCACCGCCGATGGCGCAGAAGACGGCGGTGATCGGGCCATTGTGGCGCGAATGCTGGCGCAGGATTTCCATGGCGACGGTGCCCTGGCCGGCGATGACTTCCGGGTCGTCGAAAGGATGGACGAAAGTCAGCTTTTCGGATTTTTCCAGTTCCAGGGCGTGGGCGTAGGCTTCATCGTAGGAGTCGCCGTGCAGCACGACTTCGCCGCCGCGCCGCTTGACCGCTTCGATCTTGATCCCCGGGGTCGAGGTCGGCATGACGATGACCGCCCGGCAGCCCAGCTTGCTGGCCGACAGGGCGACGCCCTGGGCGTGGTTGCCAGCCGAGGCGCAGATGACGCCACGTTTCATTTTTTCGGCCGAAAGGCTGGCGATCTTGTTGTAGGCGCCGCGCAGCTTGAACGAGAACACCGGCTGCATGTCCTCGCGCTTGAGAATGATCCTGTTGCCGACCCGGGCGGAAAGGTTGCCGGCCAGGTCGAGCGGCGTTTCGATCGCCACGTCGTATACCTGTGCGTTGAGAACTTTTTCGAGATAATCCGGGTGCATTGCGCGCAACTCATTAAGGCAAAAGGGGGATTCTACGGGTGGAGTGGCTAAACGTCACGGCGGAAAACGGGCTTTGGGGCCTGCTGCTGGCAAGTTTTCTTTCCGCAACCATCCTGCCCGGCGGTTCGGAGGCGCTGCTCTGGGGATTTCTCCAGTTGCATCCCGGCGAGCAGGGCGCCGCACTGGCGCTGGCGACGCTGGGCAATACGGCGGGCGGCATGACGTCCTGGGCCTGCGGACGCTTCCTGCCCAAGTGGCAGCGCCTGGAACAACTGCCACACCGGCATCGGGTCGAGCGCTGGGGCAGCCCGGTGCTCCTGCTCGCCTGGGCGCCGCTGATCGGCGACGCACTGTGCATTGCGGCCGGCTGGCTGCGCCTGCACTGGCTGCCCTGCTGCATCTTCATGGCAGCCGGCAAGCTGGCGCGCTACTGGCTGGTGGTGCAAGCCGCGACAGCCATGTGAAACCTTCACCGGAGTGCAGCGGTCTACCTGCACCGCATGTTGCGCTGCAATACGCTAAAATCGACCTTTTGACGGACCTCCGGCCGCTTCCATGACTGCCCGCCTGCGCGAAATCCCCTACAACTACACCTCGTTTTCCGATCGTGAGATCGTCATCCGCCTGTTGGGTGCCGATAACTGGGCGGTACTCGACGAACTGCGCAGCGAGCGCGTCACCGGGCGCTCGGCGCGCATGCTCTACGAGGTGCTGGGCGACATCTGGGTCGTTCAGCGCAACCCCTACCTGGAAGACGACCTGCTCGACAATCGCGACCGCCGCGAGGCGCTGGTCAATGCGCTGCGCCACCGCCTGAAGGAAGTCGAAAAACGCCGCGCCGAGAGCGAGGCGGAAGACCCGGAGCGCTCGGCCAAGGTCAAGCGCCTGGTCGAGGCTGCGCACGAGGCGGTCAATCGCTTCGAGGCGCGTTTCGGCGAAACCATCGACCTGCGGCGCAAGGTGCTGAAGGTACTTGGCAAGCACACGCGCAAGGACAACATCGCCTTCGACGGCCTGGCCCGCGTCTCGCACGTCACCGACGCGACCGACTGGCGCGTCGAATACCCCTTCGTCGTCCTCAATCCGGATACCGAAGAGGAGATCGGCCACCTCGTCCGCGGCTGTATCGAAGCCGGCCTGACCATCATCGCCCGTGGCGGCGGCACCGGCTACACCGGCGGCGCCGTGCCGCTGACGCCGTACGCGGCGGTGATCAACACCGAAAAACTCATCGACATCGGCCCGGTCGAGGAACTGGTGCTGGCCGGCCATGAAACGCCCTACGCCACCATCCGCACTGGCGCCGGCGTCGTTACCGACCGGGTTTCCGAAGCCGCTTCGCTGGCGGGCCGCGTCTTCGCCGTCGATCCGACTTCGGCTTCAGCCTCCTGCATCGGCGGCAACATCGCGATGAACGCCGGCGGCAAGAAGGCGGTTTTGTGGGGCACCGCGCTCGACAACCTGGCTTGGTGGAAGATGGTCGATCCGGACGGCAACTGGCTCGAAGTCGAACGCGTCAATCACAACTTCGGCAAGATTCACGAGCAGGAAAACGTCGAGTTCCGCCTCAAGCGTTTCGACCCGAGCGGCAAGAAGCTGCTCGGCGAGGAAATCCTGACCCTGCCCGGTGCTGCCTGCCGCAAGATCGGCCTGGGCAAGGACGTCACCGACAAATTCCTCGGCGGCATCCCCGGTGTCCAGAAGGAAGGTACCGACGGCATCATCGTCGCCGCGCGCTGGGTGCTGCACAAGATGCCGCCGGTGGCGCGCACCGTTTGCCTGGAGTTTTTCGGCCAGGTCCGCGAAGCCGTGCCGGCGATCGTCGAGATTACCGACTACTTCAAGCCGGGCGGTGCCGGGCATGCCAGCGGCGTGCAACTGGCCGGTCTGGAACACCTCGACGAACGCTATGTGAAGGCCGTCGGCTACGCGACCAAGGCCAAGCGCCACGGCCGGCCGAAGATGGTGCTGATCGGCGACCTCGTCGGCCACGACGAAAAGGCCGTGATGGCAGCGGCCTCGGAAGTCGTACGCATGTGCAACCTGCGCTCGGCCGAGGGCTTCATCGCGGTCGACGGCGAAACGCGCAAGAAATTCTGGCTCGACCGTTCGCGCACGGCGGCCATCTCGCGCCACACCAACGCCTTCAAGCTGAACGAAGACGTGGTGATCCCGTTGCCGCGCATGGGCGACTACTGCGATGGCATCGAGCGCATCAACATCGAACTGTCGACGCAGAACAAGCTGGCGCTGTGCGATGCGCTTTCCGAATTCCTCAAGGGCGACCTGCCGCTGCATCGCGGCGACACGACGCTCGATACCGACGTGCTGATCGGTGACCGCCGGCAGGCTGCGCTCGATTACGTCAACGCGGTGCGCGTGCGCTGGGCCTGGCTGCTCGACAACCTCGACCTGCCGCTGGCCGAAGCTGAATCGCACTTCGCTTCCTATGGCATCCAGGCCCGCGAGCTGACCAACCGTGCTGAGAACCCGACGCTGTTCCACCGCCTGCAGGATTACTCGGTACGCACATCGTGGAAGCAGGAGTTGCATGCGCGGCTGGCCAAAATTTTCGACGGCGGCGTCTATCGGCCGATCATCGAGCGCATCGAGGCGATCCACAAGGAAGTGCTGCGTGGCCGCGTCTTCGTCGCGCTGCACATGCACGCCGGCGACGGCAACGTGCATACCAACCTGCCGGTGAATTCGGACAACTACGAGATGCTGCAGACCGCGCATCATGCGGTCGAACGCATCATGCATATTGCCCGCGGTCTGGATGGCGTCATTTCCGGCGAGCACGGCATCGGTATCACCAAGCTCGAATTCCTGACCGAAGCCGAACTGGCCCCTTTCCGCGCCTACAAGCAGAAGGTCGACCCGGAAGGCCGTTTCAACAAGGGCAAGCTGATGCCCGGCGGCGACATGGGCAATGCGTACACGCCGTCGTTCAGCCTGCTCGGTACCGAATCGCTGATCATGGAACAGTCGGAGATCGGCAAGATTTCCGACATGGTCAAGGACTGCCTGCGCTGCGGCAAGTGCAAGCCGGTCTGCTCGACGCACGTGCCGCGCGCCAACCTGCTTTATTCGCCGCGCAACAAGATTCTCGCCACCTCGTTGCTGGTCGAAGCTTTCCTTTACGAAGAGCAGACCCGGCGCGGCATTTCGCTCAAGCATTTCGACGAATTCAACGATGTGGCCGACCATTGCACGGTCTGCCATCGCTGTCTGAAGCCCTGCCCGGTCGATATCGATTTCGGCGATGTCTCCGTCGCCATGCGCAACTTCCTGCGCAAGCAGGAAAAGAAGCGCTTTAGTCCCGGCACCTTTGCGGCAATGACTTACCTGAACCTCAAGGACCCGGCGACCATCAAGCTGATGCGTTTCGGCATGATGGACTTCGGTTTCAAGGCCCAGCGCCTCGCCCACAAGGCGGCCAAGGCGATTGGCCTGGTCCAGGACAGCCGCGCCCATCCGCCAGCCACGCTTGGCGCACCGAGCGTCAAGACGCAGGTCATCCACTTCCTGAACCGGCCGATGCCGGGCAATCTGCCCAAGCGCACCTCGCGCGCCCTGCTCGATATCGAGGACGACAAGGTCATCCCGGTCATTCGCAATCCGCAGATCGCGAGTGACGATTCGGAAGCCGTTTTCTACTTCCCCGGTTGCGGTTCCGAGAGGCTGTTCTCGCAGGTTGGGCTGGCCACGCAGGCGATGCTCTACGAAACCGGCGCCACCACCGTCTTGCCGCCGGGCTACCTGTGCTGCGGCTATCCGCAGAATGCTTCTGGCGATGCCGACAAGGGCCAGAAGATCACCACCGACAACCGCGTGCTCTTCCATCGCGTCGCCAATACCCTGAACTACCTCGACATCAAGACGGTGATCGTGTCCTGTGGCACCTGCATGGACCAGTTGCAGAAATACCAGTTCGAGAAGATCTTCCCGGGCTGCCGCCTGCTCGACATCCACGAGTACCTGATGGAAAAGGGCGTCAAGCTGGAAGGGGTTACCGGCACGCGCTACATGTACCACGATCCCTGCCACACGCCGATGAAGGCCTATGCGCCGCTCGCCGTGACCAAGGCGCTGATGGGCCAGGAAGTGCCGCTGACCGACCGCTGCTGCGGCGATGCCGGTTCCTTCGCCTACTCGCGGCCGGATATCGCCACCCAGGTGAAATTCCGCAAGCAGGAAGAGATCGAGAAGGGCGCCGCCAGGCTGCGCGCCGACGGTTTCACGGGCGACGTGAAGATTCTGACTTCCTGCCCCGCCTGCCTGCAGGGCCTTTCCCGTTACGACGACGATGCCGGCACCCAAGCCGATTACATCGTGGTCGAGCTGGCCAAACACCTGCTCGGCGAAAACTGGGCAGCCCAGTACGTGGACCGCGCCAACAACGGCGGTATCGAGCGCGTATTGCTCTGATTCCGGACCATTCCGACCGGTAAACTGCGAAATTGTGCGGCAAACCGGCGGAAGCACTTGCAGTATTTTTATGCTGGTGCAATCCTTGCCGAATTCTGGAAGGCAGAGCAGGGGAATGGACGGCAAGGTCTGCGAATTATGTGCCACATCTGGCGGAACGGTGCTCTGGGAGTCACCGACCTGCCGCGTCGTCCGTGTCGACAATCCGGATTACCCGGGGTTTTGCCGGGTCATCTGGACGGCCCATGTGCACGAAATGACCGATCTTGATCCAGGCGAGCGCCAGAGCCTGATGAGCGTGGTCTTCGCCGTCGAAAAAGCCGTACGCACGCTGTTCGCGCCGGACAAGGTCAATCTCGCCAGTTTTGGCAACATGACACCGCATCTGCACTGGCACGTCATTCCTCGCTGGCACGATGACCGCCACTTTCCCGAACCGATCTGGGGCCGCATCCAGCGTGCCGCGCACCGGCAACATGCCATCGTCGACGACGATACCCTGTGCCAGGCACTCCGCAAGCAACTCTATCCTGACGATCATCAAGGTTGAACATCATGAACATGGCGTCGCAAACTCTCTCGATTCCCGACCTGAAGACCGGGGGGGACTATCTCGCCAAGTTGCCGCTGGCCAACCCGAAGCTGGCCGAACAGCAACTTCTCGATTTCCTTGACGCGCTCCTGGCGAATCCGCCCGAGCCGGGCATCCTTCTGGCGCTCCTCGAGCAGGCTCGCGTCCCGCTGGCTTTTGTCGAAGAAGAGATGGCCCGGCGATATCACAACAAGTCGCTGGTGCTTTCGGACGAAGAGGAGGAATGCTTCCAGACGGTGCTTTCGGCGTGGCGGCGCATGACCAAGGCCTATGCGCTGTGCGCACGTCTGCAGGAGCCGGCGGAGGACAACCCCCAATACACCTTGCTGGTCGCGACGATCCTGCACCGCTGCCTGTACTACACCGGCATGCTCATCCTCGAACACTACCGGGCGCGGCGCGAAATTCCGGCCGGCGTCTGGCATGAACTGCATGGCTACTACGAGACCGCCGAGCAATGGGGCATCACCTCGACCCCGGTGAATGACTCGCTCGAGAGCGACCTCCAGGCCACCCATTGCACTGCCGCCTACGTCACACTGCTACTCATCGAGGTCGCCAGCCCCTACAGCAACAGCGTACGCAATCTCAACCTGATCCGCCGCTGGGCTGGTATGTGGGCGCCGCTGGTAGCGCTGCTCCCCGTCGATGACGAGTACGAGGTACCGCCGTATATCGTCGAATTGTCCAAGGACACCCCGATTCACCCGACCGGCAACGAGGAGCATATCGGTGCCGATGCCCGCCGTCTCGACACCAGCCGCCTCGGCCTGCAACTGAGCCACATGGTCGCGCAGCTGCATCAGCGCATGTCGCCATCGCAACTTGGCCTCGGCGAGGAAACCACGGGGCACGTGGTTCAGCTCCTCGAGCATCTTTCCCGTCCATGGACGCAAACCGCCTCACCACGCCGCTTCCGCCGCTTTGCCTCGGAGGGTGCAGCAAAGGTCGCCGTCGGGTTCGAGGCCATGCATTTCTATATCAGCGGCAGCGAATTCACCCAGCCGGATTCGGCCAATGCGTATTCCCGGGAAGAATTCAACCAGTTGTTCACTTTCCGGGATCAGGCCACCATCGGACGGTCGCTGGCCTTCAAGCCGCATGTCAGCTTTCCGGTCGACCAGTGGAGCGTCATCAACCACTCCGCCAACGGCTTCCGGCTGACGCGTAGCCATGCCGGTCAGAAAATTGCCCACAGCCAGTTGCTTGCCGTATGTCCGCATGACGGCGAGCGCTTCCTGCTCGCCCAGGTTACCTGGCTGATGCAGGAAAGCGGCGGCGGACTGCTCGCCGGTCTGGCGGTTTTGCCGGGCTTGCCGGAGGCGGTCGGCGCCCGCCATGCACCGGTCAACGCAGCACATGCCGACCGCTACGTGCGCGCCTTCCTGTTGCCCCCGATACCGGCGATCAAGCAGGAAGGGTCGATCGTGATTCCATCCGGTCTCTATCAGGCCAGTCGGACACTGGAAATTTTCAGCGGCCACAAGACCTGGCAGGTGCGCATGAAGAACGTCCGGCAGCGTGGCGTCGATTTTGACCGGATCAGCTTCGAGCCACTTTGATGCTTGTTGGCGCCCGGGCGTGACGAGTGCGCTAAACTAGCGCCTTCAACCGGAGGAGCTATGGCTGGCATCGAACGGGACACCCCGATTCCCACCGACATCAAGTTGCATCAGAAATCGCGCATTCTCGAACTACGCTACGAGAATGGCGAGCAGCACGAACTCGACTGCGAGTTCTTGCGGGTTTTCACCCCCTCTGCCGAAGCGCGTGGTCACGGCCCGGGCCAGGAAACCCTGCAGACCGGCAAACGGAATGTCGAGATTGAACGCATCGAACCGGTCGGCACCTACGCCGTGCGCCTCGTGTTTTCGGACGCGCACGACAGCGGCCTGTATTCCTGGGATTTGCTCTACAACCTGGGCAAGCACCGTGACGAACTCTGGCAGGACTACCTGAGGCAGATCGAAGCCCAGGGATTGTCGCGCGATATCGACACCACGTCGCGCCCGGGCGGCGGCAGTTGCGGTCAACACCATTAATCACATGAAAAAAGATACTACGCATTTCGGCTACGAAACCGTCGAGGAGCGCGAAAAGGCGCGCCGCGTCGCCGACGTGTTCGATTCGGTCGCCAGCCGCTATGACCTGATGAACGACCTGATGTCGGGCGGCATGCATCGGCTGTGGAAGGCATTCACCATCCAGCGCAGCGGCGTTCGCGAGGGGTCGCGCGTACTTGACGTGGCGGGCGGCACCGGTGACCTGGCACTGGCGTTTGCAAAGAAGGTCGGCAAGAGCGGCCAGGTCTGGCTCACCGATATCAACAACGCCATGCTGGCGCGCGGCCGTGACCGTCTGGTTGATAAGGGTTACATGGTGCCGGCCGCGCAGTGCGATGCGGAAAAGCTGCCCTTCCCGGATGACTGGTTCGATTGCGTTACCGTCGCCTTCGGCCTGCGCAACATGACCCACAAGGACGCCGCGCTGGCCGAGATGCAGCGCGTCCTGCGCCCGGGTGGACGGCTGTTGGTCCTGGAATTCTCGCAGGTCTGGAAGCCGCTGGCGCCAGCCTACGATTTCTATTCCTTCAAGGTCATCCCCCGCGTCGGCAAACTGGTTACCAACGATTCGGACAGCTATCGCTATTTGTCCGAATCGATCCGTGTTCATCCGAATCAGGAAGAGCTCAAGCAGATGATGGAACAGGCCGGTCTCGAGAAGGTCGAATATTTCAACATGGCGCTGGGCGTTGTCGCACTGCATCGTGGCTTCAAGTTCTGAACCGGAGACGATATGAAACGCTTGTTGATGATGGCCTGTGCCGGCATCCTGTTTTTTGGGCTGGCACTCCCGGATGCCGAGGCAAAGCGGCTCGGCGGCGGTGCCTCCAAGGGCATGCAGCGCGAATCCGTGACGCAGAAACAGGCGACGCCCCCGGCACAGCCATCGGCGGCAGCCCCCGCTGCGAACGTGAGCCCCGGCGCCCAGGCGCCCAGGCGTAGCTGGATGGGCCCGCTCGCCGGCCTCGCAGCTGGTGTCGGTCTGGCTGCCTTGTTGTCGCACTTCGGGCTGGGTGAGGGAATGGCCGACCTGCTGATGATCCTGCTTCTGGTCGGGGCCGCCGTTGTGGTCTTCCGTCTGTTGTTTCGCAAGCGTCCCGTCGTTGACCGCGGACCGCTGAGCGAACCGATGCGCTACGCGGGTGTCGGTGGCCCCAACATGTCGCCGACCCCGCAAGCGGTCTATCAGCCGCCGGTCGAGACCGGTGTGGCGCGCACTCCCAGGGCTCCGGAACCACCTTGCGCTGTTCCTTCAGGTTTCGATAAGGAGGGGTTCTTGCGCGTCGCCAAGGTCAATTTCATTCGCCTGCAGGCTGCCAACGATGCCGGTAACCTCGAAGATATCCGCCAATTCACCACGCCCGAGATGTTCGCGGAGATCAAGATGGATTTTGCCGACCGTCATGGCACTGTTCAAGTGACCGATGTCGTAACGCTGGAAGCGGAATTGCTGGAGGTGGTGAGTGAGGCCACCCGGCACATCGCCAGTGTTCGCTTCCACGGCATGATTCGCGAGGAAAAGGACACCGCGGCGCTGCCGTTCGATGAGGTGTGGAATCTCACCAAGCCTGCCGACGGCAACGGCGGCTGGGCCGTGGCCGGTATCCAGCAGTTGAATTGATGGGCATCCCGAGCGAGCTCTTTATCCGCCCCCTGAACCATCTTCTCGAACATGAGTCGTGGGCAAGGCAGCGGCTGCAGCCATTCGCCGGGCAGACCGTCCTGATCGAGGGCGGGCCGCTGCGTGCCGCGATCACGATTGATGAGACAGGCAGGTTTCGCGCTGCCGAGTCCGGCGAGCCTTCTACGGTGACGATCGGGTTCGGCTCGGATGCCCCGTTCAAGCTCCTTTCTGACCCCGGCGGGCTTTTCGCCTCGGCACATCTGACCGGCTCGGCCAGCCTGGCCGAAACGCTGGCGTTCGTCTTCAGAAATCTGCGCTGGGATTACGAAGCCGATCTAGCCGGCCTCGTGGGCGACATTCCGGCCCGGCGCATGGCAAAGGGTTTGGCGGACGGTCTTGCCTGGCATCGGTCGGCTGCCTGGAAGGTGGGAGCCAACATCGCCGAATTCGCCACCGAAGACTCGGGCTTCGTCGTTCCCGCGCGTGAACTGGGCGAATTTTCCCGCGCCGTCGACGACCTGCGCGACGATCTGGCCCGTCTGGAAAAGCGGGTATCCCGCCTGGCCTCGTAGGCTTCGATACAAAATAGAAAAGGGGCAGCCGAGGCTGCCCCTTTTTGCTGAGCCCGAAACTGGTTCAGTGGATCGACTTGCGCAGCCGCTGAATGGCTTGCAGCTGGGCAATCGCTTGCGCCAACTCGGCCTCTGCCGAAGCATAATCCATTTCGGTAGCGCGGTTGGCCAACGCCTCTTCGGCACGCTTCTTGGCATCCAGCGCCTTGGCCTCATCCAGATCATGAGCACGAATGGCGGTATCGGCCAGTACCGTGATCATGCCCGGTTGAACCTCAAGCATGCCACCCGATACATACACTAGTTCAAAATCGCTCTGCCCCTGCAGCTTCAGACGGATCGTTCCCGGCTTGATGCGGGTGAGCAGCGGCGTATGGTGCGGCAGGATGCCCAGCTCGCCGGCCTCACCCGGAAACACGGCGAATTCGACCAAGCCGGAAAAAATCGACTCTTCAGCGCTGACGACATCACAATGGACAGACATTGCCATAATTGCTCCTATGCAGGGCGCGGGTTAAAGCGTCTTGGCCTTTTCGAGAACTTCCTCGATACCGCCGACCATGTAGAACGCCTGTTCCGGCAGGTGATCGTATTCGCCAGCAACGATGCCCTTGAAGCCCTTGATCGTTTCCTTGAGGGAAACGAACTTGCCCGGCGAGCCGGTAAACACTTCAGCGACGTGGAACGGTTGCGACAGGAAGCGCTGGATTTTGCGGGCACGGGACACGGCCAGCTTGTCTTCCGGCGACAGTTCGTCCATACCCAGAATAGCGATGATGTCGCGCAGTTCCTTGTAACGCTGCAACGTCATCTGCACGGCACGGGCGACCGAGTAGTGCTCTTCGCCAACGACTTGCGGGTCGAGCTGGCGGGAAGTGGAGTCGAGCGGGTCGACGGCCGGGTAGATACCCAGGGAGGCGATGTCACGCGACAGCACGACCGTGGAGTCCAAGTGCAGGAAGGTGGTGGCCGGGGACGGGTCGGTCAAGTCATCGGCAGGCACGTAAACGGCCTGGATGGAGGTGATCGAACCAACCTTGGTCGAGGTGATGCGCTCTTGCAGGCGACCCATTTCTTCAGCCAGCGTCGGCTGATAGCCCACGGCGGAAGGCATACGGCCGAGCAGTGCGGAAACTTCCGTACCGGCCAGCGTGTAGCGGTAGATGTTGTCGACGAAGAACAGGATGTCGCGACCATCATCACGGAAACGTTCGGCCATGGTCAGACCGGTCAGCGCGACGCGCAGACGGTTGCCCGGCGGCTCGTTCATCTGACCGAACACCATCGCGACCTTGTCGAGAACGTTGGAGTCCTTCATTTCATGATAGAAGTCGTTACCTTCACGGGTACGCTCACCCACGCCGGCAAACACGGACAGACCCGAGTGCTGCTTGGCGATGTTGTTGATCAACTCCATCATGTTGACGGTCTTGCCGACGCCGGCGCCACCGAACAGACCGACCTTGCCGCCCTTGGCGAACGGGCAGATCAGGTCGATGACCTTAATGCCGGTTTCGAGCAGGTCGACGGAAGACGACAGTTCGTCGAACTTCGGTGCGGCGGCGTGAATTTCACGCAGCTCGTCGGAATCGATCGGACCGGCTTCGTCGATCGGGCGACCGAGCACGTCCATGATGCGGCCCAGCGTGCCCATGCCAACCGGCACGGAAATGCCGGCACCGGTGTTATTCACCTTCATGCCACGACGCAGACCGTCGGAAGAACCCATGGCAATGGTACGAACCACGCCGTCACCCAGTTGCTGCTGAACCTCGAAGGTCAGGCCGTCTTCGGCCATCCCGTTGGATTCGGAGGCATCAAGCTTGAGTGCGTCGTAGACCTTGGGCATCGCTTCGCGCGGAAAGTGGATGTCCACAACGGCGCCGATACACTGAACAATGGAACCTTGACTCATATTCAAATCCCCAATAATTAAAAGCTTCGCGCTTGCGTCAGACGGCGGCGGCGCCGCTTACGATTTCCGACAGTTCCTTGGTAATCGCGGCCTGACGGGCCTTGTTATAGACCAGCTTCAATTCACCGATAACGTCTTTGGCGTTGTCGGACGCAGACTTCATGGCGACCATCCGGGCGGACTGCTCGGAGGCCATGTTTTCGGCCACGGCCTGATAAATCAAAGCTTCAACATAACGGATCAACAGGTCGTCGATAACCGCCTTGGCATCCGGCTCGTAAACGTAGTCCCACTTGGTCTTGGCCGAGCCTACGGCATCACCGGACAGCGGGAGAAGTTGTTCGAAGACGGCCTCCTGCTTCATCGTGTTGATGAAACGGGTGTAACCAATGTAGAGATTATCGATCTCACCCTTCAGGTAGGCATCGAGCTGAACCTTGACCGGCCCGATCAGCTTCTCAAGGTGCGGCGTGTCGCCCAGACCCGTGACATGGGAAACGATGTCGGCGCCGGCACGCTGCATGAAGCCAAAACCCTTGTTGCCGATGCAGGTTGCCTTGAGCTTCTTGCCCTGGGCCTCAAGCTCCTTCATGTGACCGACGACCAGACGAAGGATGTTGGAGTTCAGGCCACCGCACAGTCCCTTGTCGGAAGTGATCAGGATGAAGCCGACGGTCTTGACCGGATCACGCTTGACCAGAAACGGGTGGCGATACTCGGTCAAGGCATGAGACAGATTACCCGCGACACGCCGGATCTTCTCGCCGTAGGGACGGGCGGCCCGCATCCGGTCCTGCGCCTTGCGCATTTTGGATGCGGCCACCATCTCCATGGCCTTGGTGATCTTGCGCGTGTTTTCGACGCTCTTGATCTTGTTGCGAATTTCCTTGCCGCTAGGCATGGCGTTCTCCTAGATCAGGCCCAGCTGCTCTTGAAAGCGACAATGCCGGCGGCAAGTTGCTTCTCGGACTCGGCATTCAGTTCGGCCGTCGACTCCATGGTGTTCATGAGGTCGGCACAGTTAGCCTTGAGGTAACCGATCATGGCCTTTTCGCATTCCAGGGCGCGCTTGACTTCGACATCGTCGAAGTAGCCCTTGTCCGCTGCGTACAGCGTGACGGCCATTTCGGAGATGCTCATCGGCGAATACTGGGGCTGCTTCATCAGTTCGGTGACCAGACGACCACGCTCCAGCTGCTTGCGGGTAGCTTCGTCGAGATCGGAAGCGAACTGTGCGAAGGCTGCCAGTTCACGATACTGGGCCAGTGCGAGACGGACACCACCACCGAGCTTCTTGATGATCTTGGTCTGGGCTGCACCACCGACGCGCGACACCGAAATACCGGCGTTGATGGCGGGGCGAATACCGGCGTTGAAGAGGTCGGTTTCCAGGAAGATCTGACCATCGGTAATCGAGATGACGTTGGTCGGAACGAAGGCGGAAACGTCGCCGGCCTGCGTTTCGATCACCGGCAACGCGGTCAATGAACCGGTCTGGCCCTTGATCTCGCCGTTCGTGAGCTTGACAACCCAATCTTCGGAAACACGAGCAGCACGCTCCAGCAGGCGGGAGTGGAGATAGAACACGTCGCCCGGATAAGCTTCGCGGCCCGGCGGACGGCGCAGCAGCAGGGAAACCTGACGGTAGGCCCAGGCTTGCTTGGTCAGATCGTCATAAATGATCAGTGCGTCTTCGCCACGGTCGCGGAAATACTCGCCCATGGTGCAACCGGCATACGGTGCAATGTACTGCAGCGCAGCGGATTCGGAAGCGGTGGCGGCAACGACAATGGTGTAGGACAGTGCGCCGTGCTCTTCCAGCTTGCGCACGACGTTGGCAACGGTCGAAGCCTTCTGGCCGACAGCCACGTAGATACACTTAACGCCGGTACCCTTCTGGTTGATGATCGCATCGACAGCGACGGCGGTCTTGCCGGTCTGACGGTCGCCAATGATCAGTTCGCGCTGACCGCGGCCGACTGGCACCATGGCGTCAATAGCCTTGAGGCCGGTCTGAACAGGCTGCGACACCGATTTACGCCAAATAACGCCAGGGGCAACCTTTTCGATCTTGTCGCTCGTCTTGTTGTTGAGCGGACCCTTGCCATCGATCGGCTGACCGAGCGAGTTAACCACGCGGCCCAAGAGTTCGGTACCGACCGGGACTTCCAGAATGCGACCGGTCGTCTTGACGATGTCGCCTTCGGAGATGTGCTCGTATTCACCAAGAACCACCGCACCGACGGAGTCGCGCTCGAGGTTGAGCGCCATGCCGAAGGTATTGCCGGGGAATTCCAGCATTTCGCCCTGCATTACGTCTTGCAGGCCGTGCACACGACAGATGCCGTCAGTAACGGAAACCACGGTGCCCTGCGTGCGCACTTCCGATGCGCCTTGCAGGTTCTGGATCTTGCTCTTGATCAGTTCAGAAATTTCGGAAGGATTCAACTGCATGAAATTCTCCTAGTTGTTCAGCGCCGTAGCCATGGCGTCGAGCTTGCCGCGTACTGAAGCATCCAGCATCTGGTCGCCAACGATTACCTTGATCCCGCCAATCAGTGTGGAATCAACCGTCACCGAAGTTTCGAGCTTGGTCTTGAAGACGGCTTCGAGTTCGGGAATCAGGGCTTTCACTTGCTTGTCGTCAATTGGGAAAGCCGAAACGATTTCGGCCTGCTTGGTGCCTTCCTCGCCCCGCTTGTAACTCTCGTACAAGCCGGCGATTTCCGGCAACAGTCCCAGACGGTCGTTGTTGGACAGCAGCTGGATGAAGTTCGACAGCTCCGCATCTACCGCCGTACCGCAGGCAGACCGGAAGAGGTCGACCAGTTGCGGGGCCGCCACATTGGGATCGCCGATAGCCTCGCGGGCTTCGGGATTGGCAGCCACCTGGGCGAGCAGGGCAACCTGCTCGGCCCACTTGGCCAGATTGCCGCTTTCCTTGGCTGCACGAAACAGGGCTTCGGCGTAAGGGCGGGCGATAGTGACGGATTCAGCCATTGCTTACAGGTCCTGTTTCAGGGCGACCAGCATGTCGGCATGCGCGGACGCGTTGATTTCCTTGCGCAGGATCTTCTCGGCACCGGCAACGGCCAGTTCAGCGACGCGCTCACGCAGTTGCTGCTTGGCGCGTTCGACTTCCTGGTCAATTTCGGCTTGAGCGCTGGCGACGATCTTGTCCTTTTCGACATTGGCCGTGCCCTTGGCTTCTTCGACGATCTGTTGCGCACGCTTTTCGGCTTGAGCGACGAGATCCGCGGATTTCTCCTTGGCTTCACGCAGCGCGTCGGCGGAACGCTTGGCAGCAAGCTCTTGCTCATGCTTGCCACGTTCGGCCGCAGCCAGGCCTTCAGCGATCTGGGCTTGACGGTCGGCCATTGCCTTTTGCAGCGGCGGCCAGACAAACTTCATCGTGATCCAGATGAAGACAGCAAACCAGATTGCCTGGCCAATCAGTGTCGCGTTGATATTCACGCTAACCTCCTGGTAATAGGGTTACAGGCGCGTGGATGATTACTTGACCAGAGCGATGAACGGATTGGCGAAGAGCATGAACAGGGCGATACCGACACCGATCATGGTCACCGCGTCAAGCAGACCGGCAACGATGAACATCTTGACCTGCAGCGTCGGGATCATTTCCGGCTGACGGGCAGCGCCTTCCAGGAAACGGCCGCCGAGGAGACCGAAGCCGATGGCGGTGCCCAGAGCACCAGCGCCGATCAGGATAGCCACAGCGATGGCGGTGTTGGAGAGAACGGTTGCGAGTTCCATGTTTACTCCTCAGTAAGGTAAGGGTTGTTACGGTTAAAGTTGAAAACTACGGGAAACTGCCAAAAAACTAGTGCGATTCAGAAGCCATCGACATATAAACGATCGTCAGCATCATGAACACGAAGGCTTGCAAGGTAATGATCAGAATGTGGAACAGCGCCCAGGGCAAAGCCAAGGGAAGCTGCCATATACCGAGCAGGGCGATCAGGATGAAGACCATTTCACCGGCGTACATGTTACCGAAGAGTCGCAGGGACAACGAAATCGGCCTTGCGATTTCCTCAACGATGCGGAATAGGAGGTTGACCGGGGCGAGTTTGAGACCAAACGGAACCGCGAACACTTCGTGCATGAAGTGGCCAAAACCCTTGACCTTGAGGCCCGTGTAGATCGTGATCAAAAACACCGAGATCGACATGGCGAAGGTCAGATTGGGGTCGGTCGTCGGCACTGCCTTCAGGTAATTGATGCCCACTGCGCCGGCAAGAAGCGGCAGGAAATCGACCGGGATCAGATCCATGGCGTTCATGACAAACACCCAGACGAAAATCGTGATGGCAAGCGGGGTGACCAGCGCGCTCTTGCCGTGGAAGGTATCCTTGACCTGTTGGTCGACCATGCCGACCACCATTTCGATGAAGTTCTGCAGACTGCCGGGTACGCCGGAAGTCGCCTTGCCGGCCACCTTGGCCATCAGGCCGAAGACAATGATCCCGAGAAGCCCGGAGATCACCAGGGTATCGAGGTGGAAGGACCAGAATCCATGACAATGACCTGCAGCATCCCTGGCGGCGTCGGAACAGACGGTCAGGTTGGTCAGGTGGTGTTGGATATAGCCCGTTGTGGTCAGCGTGCCGCCGTCAGCGCTCATGATTTCTCCGTTCAGCCTAGCGTTGCTTCAAGAGTGCCATCCAGAAGATGACGAAGGTTGATGCGTAGCCAAGAAAGAGCGGCAGGGCCGACACCTCCTTGTACCCCCAAAACACCAGCGCAAATCCGGCAATGGTCAGAGCGAATTTCAACCCTTCCCCGGCCGACTGCGCCCGATAAACCTTGAGCGGGTCATCCCCCGTCGTCATCCGCATGGCCCGCAGGACATAGCCCGCGTTGGCGATGATGCCGATTGATCCCCCGATCAGAATCGAGACTGCCGCACTACCGCTGACAAACGCCCAGGCGATCAACGCCAGACATGATGCCAGTGCCGCCTGTCGGCTGAGAATCCAGCTTACGTGCGGGTGCAAGGCAGGCCCCGACTGAAAACCCAGCGAGTGTATCGAAGTCTTATACATGAGTCAATTGCTGCGACGCACAAAATAGAGTACTCCGCGGAGCCGTGTGGTATTTCGGACAGGGTCATGAATCAAACACGCAGACGGGCGAGCAGGCCATCCAGCTGGTCAAGGCTGCCGAACTCGATCGTGACCTTGCCCGCCCCCTTCTTGTTGGAGCGGATGGCGACATTGGCGCCCAAGCCATCGGAGAGCTCCTCCTGCAAACGCAACAAGTCGCGGTCAACCGGCAATTCCGCGGGTTTTTTGGGCGGGACCAGCAGATGCTGCACCAGACGCTCGGCCTCGCGGACCGAAAGCCCCTTGTGCACGATGCGTTGAGCCAAAGCCACCTGCTGGGCACCGTGCACCGGCAGCAGGGCACGGGCGTGCCCCATGTCGAGTTTGCCGGTCATCAGCATGTCCTGAACCACCGGCGACAATTGCAACAAACGAAGCAGGTTCGAGGCCGCCGGGCGCGAGCGGCCGACCGCATCGGCGGCCTGCTGGTGGGTCAGGCCGAATTCGTCGATCAGTCTTTGCAGGCCCTGGGCCTCTTCGAGCGGGTTCAGGTTTTCGCGCTGAATATTTTCGATCAGGGCCATGGCCAGTGCCTGTTCGTCTGCGATGCTGCGCACCAGCACCGGCACTTCCGACAGGCCGGCCAGCTGGGCGGCGCGCCAGCGGCGCTCGCCGGCGACGATTTCATAGCGTTCGGCACCCGGCGTGTTGTCCACGGCGCGCACCAGAATCGGCTGCATGACGCCCTGCACCCTGATCGACGCCGACAGCTCGGCCAGCGACGCTTCATCCATATGGGTTCGCGGCTGGTACTTGCCTGGCTTCAGGCGATCAACCGGCAGGTTGCGCTGTTCATCGCCCTGCGGCTTGTCGCTGCCGGCAAGCAGCGCATCGAGGCCGCGGCCGAGTCCTTTCATCTTGATCATGGGGCGACCCTTTCGAGAATTTCTTTAGCAAGCGCACTATAGGCCTGCGCACCTTTGGAGCTTTTGTCGAAGGCGATGACCGGCTTGCCGTAGGAGGGTGCTTCGGCCAGCCTGACATTGCGCGGCACGATGGTGCGGTAGACCTTGGTGCCGAAGTGACTTTCCAGTTCGCCCGATACCTGCTGGGTCAGCGTGCTCTGGGCGTTGAACATGGTGCGCAGCAAGCCTTCGATTTCCAGGCGTGAATTCAGATGGGTGCGCACCTTGCGCAAGGTTTCGACGAGATCGGAAAGTCCTTCCAGCGCGTAGTACTCGCACTGCATCGGAATCAGCACCGAATCGGCGGCAACCAGGCCATTGACGGTCAGCATGTTGAGGGCCGGGGGGCAGTCGATGAGGACAAAATCGTAGCTGGCATGGCCCGCCTGCAGGGCATTCTTGAGGCGATACTCGCGCCGGTCAAGCCCGATCAGTTCGACCTCGGCCCCGGCCAGCTGGCGGTTGGCAGGGATCACGTCGAATCCGAAATCGGTAATGATCCGGACCTCGGCCAGTTCGGCGGCGCCGATCAGCAGCTGGTAAACGGTCGGCAGCGCCTCCCGCTTGGTGATGCCGGCGCCGGTCGTAGCGTTGCCCTGCGGGTCGAGATCGATCAGCAACACGCTTTTCCCCTCGGCGGCGAGCGAGGCAGCCAGATTGACCGCGGTCGTCGTCTTGCCGACGCCACCTTTCTGGTTGGTAATGGCGAGTACTTTCATGACCCGGCTTTCAAGATGATCAAGTGTCGTTCGGCGTCCAGCCCCGGCACGGCGAGCGGAAGGATCGCTTCCACCGTGACATTAACCGGCAATGCCTTGAGTTCGTCGTCCGGCCGCAACCCCTTCATCGCCAGCCAGCGGCCACCCGGCGCCAGAAGATGGCGGGTCAGGCTGACGAATTGGCCAAGTTCGGCAAAGGCGCGCGAGCTGATTTGTGCGTATTGTCCCTGCATTTCCTCGACCCGGGCGTGGTGCACCGTAACATTCTTCAACCCCAGTTCGATAACCGCCTGCTGCAGGAAGGTGGTTTTCTTCTGCACCGTGTCGACCATGCTGACGGAGCGCTCCGGCTTCGAGATGGCCAGCGGAATGCCGGGCAGGCCACCGCCGCTGCCGACGTCGAGCAGCGGTCCGGCGCCAACATAGGGCAAGATGGCCAGCGAATCGAGCAGGTGGTGCGAGATGGCCTGGGCCGGATCGCGCAGCGCGGTCAGGTTGTAGGTCTTGTTCCACTTCAGCAACAGGTCACGGAAGGCGAGCAGCTTCCGCTGCGCCTCGTCGGGCAGGGTAATTCCGAGTTCGGCGAGGCCCGCCGCCAGCGTGATGGCACTCATGCAGCTTGCGACAGGTTGTGACGCTTCAGGTGGATGAGCAGCAGCGAAATGGCGGCCGGCGTGATGCCCGGGATGCGCGATGCCTGGCCGATGGTCTGCGGCTTGTGCTCGGCCAGCTTCTGCCGGACCTCGTTGGACAGGCCGGCGACGGTAGCGTAGTCGAGATCGGCCGGCAGCGCCGTGTTTTCGTAGTTGGCCGACTTGGCGACCTCATCGGCCTGGCGGTCGATGTAGCCCTGATATTTGGCGGAGATTTCCAGCTGCTCGACGACGGCCGGATCCATTACATTTTTGGCCGAAATTTCCGGTTGACCGTGGAAGGGGAGCGTCAGCAGCGCCGCGTAGCTCACCTCCGGCCGGCGCAGCAGTTCAAACAGGCTGTACTCGTGGTCGATCGGCTTGCCGAGGACGCGGACGCAGTCCTCGGCCGGCGTGATCTTCGGATTGACCCAGGTCGATTTCAGGCGCTCCTGTTCGCTGGCGATGGCGTCGCGCTTGCGGCAGAACGCGCCCCAACGGATGTCGTCGACCAGGCCAAGGGCGCGCCCCTGTTCGGTCAGGCGCAAATCGGCGTTGTCCTCGCGCAGACTGAGGCGGTATTCGGCGCGGCTGGTGAACATCCGGTAGGGGTCGGAAACGCCGCGTGTGATCAGGTCGTCGACGAGTACGCCGAGGTAGGCTTCGTTGCGCTTCGGGCACCAGCCGGACTCGCCCTTCACGTAGCGCACGGCGTTGATGCCGGCCAACAAACCCTGCGCCGCGGCTTCCTCGTAGCCGGTCGTCCCGTTGATCTGGCCGGCGAAAAAGAGGCCGCTGATCGCCTTGGTTTCCAGCGTGTCCTTGAGACCGCGCGGGTCGTAGAAGTCGTACTCGATGGCGTAGCCGGGGCGCAGGATGTGGACGTTTTCCAGCCCACGAATCGAGCGCACCAGCGCCAGCTGGATGTCGAAGGGCAGGCTGGTGGACACCCCGTTCGGGTAGATCTCGTGCGTGGTCAGACCTTCCGGTTCGAGGAAGACGTTGTGCTGGTTCTTGTCGGCAAAGCGGTGAATCTTGTCCTCGATCGACGGGCAATAGCGCGGGCCGACGCCCTCGATGACGCCGGTGTACATCGGCGAACGGTCGAGGCCGCTGCGGATGATGTCGTGCGTACGTTCGTTGGTTTCGGTGATCCAGCACGGCAGTTGCTTCGGATGCTGGGCGGCGTTACCGAGGAAGGAAAAGACCGGCAGCGGGTTGTCCGAATGCTGTTCTTCCATCACCGAGAAATCGATGGTCTTGCCATCGAGGCGCGGCGGGGTGCCGGTTTTCAGGCGGCCTTGCGGCAGCTTCAGTTCCTTCAGCCGGGCGGCCAGCGAGACCGAGGGCGGATCGCCCATGCGCCCGCCGGTGTAGTTTTCGAGCCCGACATGGATCTTGCCGTTGAGGAAAGTACCCGCGGTCAACACTACGGATTGGGCCAAAAAGCGGATGCCCAGTTGGGTAACGGCGCCGCACACCTTGTCGCCTTCGACAATCAGGTCGTCGCAAGCCTCGGCAAAGATGGTCAAATTAGCCTGATTTTCGAGTCGACCGCGGATCGCCTGCTTGTACAGCACGCGGTCGGCCTGGGCGCGGGTGGCGCGCACCGCTGGGCCTTTCGAGGCGTTGAGAATGCGGAACTGGATGCCAGACTCGTCGGTGGCCGCGGCCATCGCCCCGCCCAGTGCATCGACCTCGCGGACCAGATGGCCCTTGCCGATGCCGCCGATCGACGGATTGCAACTCATCGCACCGAGTGTGTCGAGGTTGTGCGTTAGCAGCAACGTGTTCGCGCCCGCCCGGGCCGCGGCAAGCGCGGCCTCGGTGCCGGCATGGCCGCCGCCGACGACGATGACATCGAAACGGGTGGGATAGAGCATCTGGGAGGGCTTGTTGCAGCGCGGTAGCGGGAGGCGAATTCTACGTCAAGCCGCTGAAAAATCACAGTTTTGGCCGTGCGCTCATCCGCCGGACTCAGTGCTGCAATTCTCCGTCTGCCCAGGCAACGACCCGGCGCAGGCGTTCGACAAAGGCTTCATAGGAAAAACGCGTGAGGTGGGCTTCGGCCTGCACCGGATGCAGCGGCGAGGATCGCACCAGCAACTCATCGAGCAGCCGGGCAAAATCAGCGCCCCGATCTTCGCGCGGGTCGCGATAGAAAAACCCGGTCAAGCCCTCGGCTACCGTCTCGGTAAAGGGCGGCGCCCGCACCGCCAAGACGGGCAGATCGCAAACCTGGGCTTCGATGACATTGAGACCCAGCGCCTCCTTTTCCGGCAAGCCGGTGAGCAGGTAGTCGAGCTGCGCATAGACCAGGCGCACGTCGCTTTGCTGGCCCCAGAAGCGGACACGGCCGCCAATCGGCGCCAGGGCGCGATCAAGGTCGCGCACCGAGGCATAGCCGCCGCTACCGAAGATTTCCAGATTGACCGTCGGGTAACGCGCCAGCACCGGAGCAAGGCAGGCAAAAAGTTGCGGAAACTGCTTGATGGTCGCCAGCCGCGAAACGATGCCGAGGGTCAGGCCCGGGCGCCGGGCGTAGCTGGTTCGCGGCACGAACGGGCGGACCAGCGGCTCCAGATAACCGAGCAGGCGGTCGCGCACCTTGCGCCGGTCCCAGTCGTAGCGCGAATGGCGCTGCAGCGTTGAACTGGCAGCCGGCGGCCGGTGAGCGAGATCGGAAACGCCGTAGAGCGGTTCCCGCCATGCATTCGCGCCGACAGCGAGCAGGCCGTCACGGACCCAGCCGGAAACGGGAAAAACCATGTCGTGCCCGTCGAAACTGCGGGGATTGCGCCCTTGCAGCGGCATGTGCGCCATCGCCGTCAGCAGCCACCGGGCGTCACGCTGATCGCGCAACTGCTGCGCCAGGGGTCCGTGACCGAGCAGCCAGAGTGCTTCGCGCGGCAAGGCGGCGAATACCTGAGCGATATTCGCCGCACGCCGGATACGGGTGCTCTCCGGCAGACCGAGCCATGACCAGTAAGCGGCATCGGGATGCGCGAACAGCGTGGTGGCGACACCGAGGCGATCGAGCGCCCGGCACAGAAAGGCGGTGTACACTTCGCCGCCGCCATACTGCGGCTGCAGATTGATTTGCGTCAGTTGCATGGCGAGCCATGCTGCTTGTGGCCGAGTCCCAGATAGCTCTCGATAACGCGCGGGTCGGCGGCGAGTTCGTGGCTCGGGCCGGCCAGCGACACCTCGCCGGTTTCCAAGACGTAGCCGTAGTCGGCAATTTGCAGGGCGGCACGGGCGTTCTGCTCGACCAGCAGAATGGCGACGCCGGTCTGCTTCAGTTCGCCGATGATGCGGAAGATTTCCTTGATGATCAGCGGCGCCAGGCCGAGGCTGGGTTCGTCGAGCATCAGCAGCCTGGGCTTGGCCATCAGCGCGCGGCCCATCGCCAGCATCTGGCGTTCGCCGCCGGACAGCGTCCCGGCTAACTGGGTGCGGCGTTCCTCAAGGCGCGGGAAGAGCTCGAAAACCTCGTCCATCGTTTCCATCTGATCGCGGTGGCCGGTGCGGTAGCGGTCGAAGGCGCCGAGCAGCAGGTTGTCCTCGACGCTCATCTCGGCGAACAGCTCGCGTTTTTCCGGCACCAGCGTCATGCCGTGGCGGACCAGCATCTCGACCTCGCGCTCGCGCCCCTGGGCATGGCCCATGTAAACGATGTCGCCGACCGCCGGCAGCAGGCCCATCAGCGCCGCCAGCAGGGTCGTCTTGCCGGCGCCGTTGGGGCCGATGACGGTGACGATCTCGCCGTGCCGGATGGTCAGGCTGACGTCGTGCAGCGCCTCGACCTTGCCGTAGGCGACACTCAGGTGCCTGACGTCGAGAATGACCTCATGGTCGTGCAGGTGCGGGTGCTTGTTCATGACTATTCGACCCCGCCGAGATAGGCTTCGAGAACTTTCGGATCGCGCTGGACCGCTTCGGGCTTGCCTTCGGCGATTTTTTCACCAAACTCCATGACGACCACGCGGTCGGCAAGCCCCATCACAAAATCCATGTCGTGCTCGACCAGCAGAATGCCCATGCCTTCACCGCGCAAGCGTCCAAGCAACTCGGCCAGCCCCTGTTTTTCGCGGTAACGCAGACCGGCAGCCGGCTCGTCGAGGAGCAGCAGGCAGGGGTCGGAGGCCAGCGCCCGGGCGATTTCCACAATGCGTTGCTGACCGAGCGCCAGACTGCCGGCGGCGTCGAACATGTGGTCCCCGAGCCCGACCCGCTCGATCTGGCGTGCTGCTTCGGCCAACAGGCGCTGCTCCTCGGCGCGATCCAGGCGCAGCGCGGCGGCCAGCACACCCTTGCTACCACGCAGATGGGCGCCGATGGCGACGTTTTCCAGCACCGACATCTGACCCAGCAAACGCACATGCTGAAAGGTCCGGCTCATGCCGCGCCGGGCAATGTCGCGCGCGGCGAGTGTTGCGGTCGACTCGCCGAGGAAGGCGATTTTGCCCTCGCTGGCCGGGTTGACCGCGGAAATGCAGTTGAACATCGTGCTCTTGCCGGCGCCGTTGGGGCCGATCAGCGCCATCACTTCGCCGGCCTGCACGGTCAGCGACATGTTGTTGTTGGCGATCAGGCCGCCGAAGCGCTTGGTAACGCCATCGGCTTCCAGCAGCAGGGTGCCGGCAGCGGACGGCGGACGCGGGGGAAGCGGCTCTGCCTGCGGCACAGCACGCTTCAGCGAGCGGGTTGGCAGCACTTTGAGGATGACCGGCCACAAGCCGTCGCGCGCCTTTTGCAGAATCAGCACGACGGCGATGCCAAAGACGATGATCTCGAAATTGCCGCTCTGGCCAAGAATCTGCGGCAACCAGTCCTGCAGCCACTGCTTGAGAACGGTGATCAGTCCGGCCCCGAGTACGGCACCCCAGACATGGCCGATGCCGCCGACCACGGCCATGAACAGGTATTCGATACCTTGGGTCAACGAGAACGGCGTCGGGTTTACGAAGCGCTGCAGGTGCGCGTAGAGCCAGCCGGAAATGCTGGCCAGCAACGCTGCAATCAGGAAGATGACGATCTTGGCGCGTGCCGTATCGACCCCCATCGCCTCGGCCATCACGACGCCCCCTTTGAGCGCACGGATGGCGCGCCCTGAACGCGAATCGAGCAGGTTGCGGATGGCCAGGATGGCAAGCAGGACAACCAGCCAGATCAGGTAATAAAAGTCGCGGCCCGACTTCATCTCCCAGCCGAACAGGCTGACTGGCGGGATGCCGGTAATGCCCGTATGGCCACCGAGAAATTCAACATTGCCGAACAGGAAATACAGGCTGATACCCCAGGCGATGGTGCCGAGCGGAAGATAGTGACCGCCCATGCGCAGCGTGATGAAGCCGAGGAACAGCGCGACGGCAGCAGTCACGGCGAGGCCGATGAACAGCGTCAACCACGGTGAAACCCCATGCACGGTCGTCAGCCAGGCGGTGGTGTAGGCACCGAGCCCGACGAAGGCCGCCTGGCCGAACGAGGTCAAGCCGCCAACGCCGGTCAGCAGCACGAGGCCGACGGCGACGATGGCGTAAAGACCGATGTAGTTGAGCAGGGTGACGGTAAATTCCGGCAGGACCAGCGGGCCGAGCGCCAGCAGGACCACAAAAATGGCGAGGGGAAGGTGGCGAATCACTCTTCCTCCTCCTCGATATGCTTCGAGGTCAGCGAGCGCCACAGCAGCACCGGGATGATCAGCGTGAACACGATCACTTCCTTGAAGGCACTGGCGTAGAAGGAAGAATACGATTCGAGCAGACCGACCAGCACGGCACCGAGCGCCGCCACCGGATAGGAAGCCAGGCCGCCGATGATGGCGCCGACGAAGCCCTTGAGGCCGATCAGGAAACCGGAGTCGTAGTAAATGGTGGTGATCGGCGCGATTAGGATGCCCGAGAAGGCACCGATCGCCGCTGCCAGCGTGAAGCACAGCTTGCCGGCCAGCGCCGGCGGAATGCCCATCAGGCGGGCGCCGGTGCGGTTCATCGCGGTGGCGCGCAGCGCCTTACCGTAGATGGTTCGCTCGAAGAAGAAATAGAGGCCGATGATCAGCAACGCCGAGGCGACGATGACCAGGATCGTCTGGCCTTGCAGCGGCGCGCCGGCCAGCTCGAAGCTGAGGTCGGTGAAGGTCGGGGTCCGCGAGCCTTCGGCGCCAAAGAACAGCAGCCCGAGGCCGATCAGTGCCAGGTGGACGGCGACCGAGACGATCAGCAGCACCAGTACCGAGGCGCTGGCCAGCGGCTGGTAGGCGACGCGGTAGATCATCGGCCCGAGCGGCACGACCAGCAGCATCGACACCATGACCTGCGCCCACAGCGGCAACTGGCTTGGCGGCACGGCAAACAGTCCGCCAGCACAGAGCAGCGGGATGCCGACGTTGAAGATGAGCAGCGGCGGCAACTTGCGGAAACGCCCTTCACGAAGCAGCCGGATACCGTCGAGCAGCGCCACCGCCGACCCGAGCGCCAGCAGCAGCCAGACCGTCCCCGGCACCTTGCCGGCCTGCAGCGCTGCCAGGGTCAATGCACCGTAGGCGACGAATTCGCCCTGCGGAATGAAGATGACGCGGGTGACCGCAAAGACCAGCACGAGGGCCAGCGCCAGCAGGGCATAGATGGCCCCGTTGGTGACACCATCCTGGCCGAGGAGAAGAAGGATTTGCAGGTCCATGGACTACAGTGCAAGGCAACAAGCTGCGGCAAGAAGGTGCCTACAGCGAAAGCAGGCGCTTACTTCAGCAATTTCCAGCCACCGTTCTCGATGGTTACCATGACCCGGGCGCGCTGGTCGAAACCTTGGTGGTCGTTCGGCGACATGTTGAAGATGCCGTGCGCGGCCGGCAGGTTGTTGGCGGATTCCAGCGCATCACGCAGCGCCTTGCGGAATTCCTTGCTCCCCGGCTGCCCCTTCTTCAGCGCGAGCGGAATGGCGTACTGGAGCAACACGCCGGCATCCCAGGCATGGCCGCCGAAGGAGCTGACGCTGCCCTTGCCGTGCGCCGCCTCATATTTGGTCACATATTCCAGCGCCGACTTGCGCACCGAGTTGTCGGTCGGCAGTTGCGCGGCGACCACCATCGGCCCGACCGGCAGGAAGGCGCCCTCGACATCCTTGCCGCCGACACGCAGGAAATCGTTGTTGGCGACGCCGTGCGTCTGGTAGATCAGCCCCTTGTAGCCCTTTTCCTTGAGCGCCTTCTGCGGCAGCGCGGCCGGCGTGCCGGCGCCGCCGATCAGCACGGCATCCGGCCTGGCGGCCATGATCTTGAGGATCTGGCCGGTCACCGAGGTGTCGTTGCGCTGGTAGCGCTCGCTGGCGACGATCTTCAGCTTGCGCGCCTCGGCGATCTTGGCGAATTCCTTGTACCAGCCTTCGCCGTAGGCGTCAGCGAAGCCGATGAAGGCAACGTTCTGCACGCCCTTGTCGGTCATGTGCTGGACGATGGCGGTCGCCATGTGCGCGTCGTTCTGGGCGGTCTTGAACACCCACTGGCGCTTGACATCCATCGGCTCGACGACGACCGCCGAACCGGCCATGGAAATCAGGGGGGTTTCGCTGTCGACCGCGACATCCATCATCGCCAGCGAATTGGGTGTCGTCGTCGAGCCGATGACTACGTCGACCTTGTTCTCGCTGATCAGCTTCCTGATGTTCTTGGTCGCCGCCGTCGGGTCGGTGGCATCGTCGAGGACGATGTAATTGACCTTCTGCCCGGCGATCGTTGTCGGCAGTAGAGCAATGGTGTTCTTTTCCGGAATGCCGAGCGAGGCCGCCGGGCCGGTGGCCGATAGCGAGACACCGACGTTGATGTCGGCCAGCGCGGCGGTGGACAGGACGGCCAGAACGGCCAGCGTCAGCTTGTTGGACATGTGTTATCTCCGAAGGGCAGCGGCAAAGGGCGGCAGTCTAGCACGCTGCAAGACGCACCTCCGGGCCTTGCAGCGCGCTGAGAGCAGACTTACTTGACCAGTTTCCAGGTGCCGTTTTCGATCCTGACCATGACCCGGGCGCGCTGATCGAACCCGAGGTGATCGCTGGCGCTCATGTTGAAAACACCGTGCGAGGCAGGCAGGTTCGTGGTCGCCTCCAGTGCATCGCGCAGGGCCGCACGGAATTCCTTGCTGCCGGGCTCACCCTTCTTCAAGGCGACCGGCACCGCGTTGGCGAGCAGCAGGCCGGCATCCCAGGCATAGCCGCCGAACGCCGTGACACTCCCCGGGCCATGGGCGGCTTCGTACTTGGTCACGTATTCGGTGGCCGATTTCTTGACCGGGTTGTCGGCCGGCAGCTGGGCAGCAACCAGCACCGGGCCGGTCGGCAGCAGCGTGCCCTCGCAATCCTTGCCGCAGACGCGCAGGAAATCGTTGTTGGCGACGCCGTGCGTCTGGTAGATGATGCCCTTGAAGCCCTTTTCCTTGAGCGAGCGCTGGGGCAGGGCGGCCGGCGTGCCGGCACCACCGATCAGCACCGCATCCGGCTTGGCGGCCAGCACCTTGAGTACCTGCCCGGTTACCGAGGTATCGGTCCGGTTGAAGCGTTCGTTGGCAACCAGCTTGATCTTGCGTGCCTCGGCGATCTTCGAGAACTCGTTCCACCAGCCTTCGCCGTAGGCATCCGAGAAGCCGATATAGGCGACAGTCTTGACGTTGTTGTTGGTCATGTGCTCGACGATCGCCGTCGACATCTGGGCATCGTTCTGCGGCGTCTTGAATATCCACTTCTTCTTGGCGTCCATCGGTTCAACGATGCGTGCCGAGGCGGCCATCGAGATCATCGGCGTTTCGCTTTCGGCCGCGACGTCGATCATGGCCAGCGAATTGGGCGTGGTGGTCGATCCAATCACGATATCGACCTGGTTTTCGCTGATCAGCTTCTTGGTGTTCTTGACCGCGGTGGTCGTGTCGGAAGCATCGTCAAGGACAATGTAGTTGACCTTCTGCCCGGCGATCGTCTTGGGCAGCAGATCAATGGTGTTCTTTTCGGGAATGCCGAGTGACGCTGCCGGGCCGGTGGCCGACAGCGTCACGCCCACGTTGATGTCGGCAAACGCGGTCACGGCAATTGCCGAAAGCAGCGTGGCAAGGATTGTCTTTTTCATGTCCCTCTCCTGTTATTTGAATAAAGCCGAAACGCTAGTATCAAGACGGCTTTCGCGCAAGCCACCTGGTCAACGGACAATGATAAAGTCTGGTTTTTGCCTGAATGGTGTCGCCCATGTTTTCCGGAATCATTGCCGCAGTCGGTCGCATTACCCATCTCACCAGTCGCGAAGCCGGTTTTCGCCTGCATGTCGACGCCGGCCAGCTCGGCCTCGACGATGTCGTGCTGGGCGACTCGATCGCCTGTAACGGTGTCTGCCTGACCGTGGTGGCCAAGGAGGGCAAGCAGTTCATGGTCGATGTCTCGCCGGAAACACTTTCGTGCACCGTCGGCCTCGAAGCGCCGGGCGAGATCAATCTGGAAAAAGCGCTGCGCCTGGCCGACCGCCTCGGCGGCCATCTCGTTTCCGGCCATGTCGACGGCGTCGGCGACGTGCTAGGCTTCGATCCGGTCGGCGACAACCGGCGGCTGGAAATTTGCGTGCCAAGCGAACTGGCCCGCTACATCGCGCGCAAGGGATCGGTGACGATCAATGGGGTCAGCCTGACCACCAACGAGGTGGCCGGCGACATTTTCACCATCAACCTGATCCCGCACACGCTGGAAAACACCACCTTGAAGCATCTCCAGCCGGGCAGCCGCGTCAATATCGAAGTCGATCTGATCGCCCGCTATTGCGAGCGCCTGCTCAGCGCCGAAGACGATGCCTGAGCGAAGCGTCCCGTCGCGCACCGAAGCGCAACGGCGCGTCGATGATATCCGCACATTCCGGAATGAGCTGGCACGCCTTGCCGCCGAGGGCGTCCTGCATCTCGACGGCGCCCAGCAGGCCGCCGTCGAATCTCACCACGGCCACCTGCTCGGCGAATTTGCAGCGCTTTTCGACGTCGACCGCGACAGCCGCGCCAAGCAACTGTCGCTCGGCATGCGGGTGGCTTCCTTCCTTGGCGCACTGGCACTGGCCGCCAGCGTCTTTTTCCTCTTTTACCAGTTCTGGGGCCACGTCGACGAAGCTGCCCAGGTCGCCATCCTGATCGCCAGTGCGCTGGGGACCTTTGGCCTGACGATATGGCTGCAGGGCCGCGATACCACCGGCTACTTCACCAAACTGGCGGCGCTGGTCGCCTTCGCCTGTTTCGTCTTGAACATCTCGATGCTCGGCCAGTTGTTCAATATCACGCCGACCGACAATGCCCTGCTGCCGTGGGCGGCCATGGCCTTCCTGCTCGCCTACACCTGCGACCTGCGTCTGCTGCTTGCTGCCGGCATCTGCTGCATCATTGCCTATGTGCAGGCACGCGTCGGCACGTGGGGCGGCGTGTACTGGCTGCATGCCGGCGAACGTCCGGAAAACTTCTTCCCGGTCGCCATCCTGCTGTTCACCTTCCCGTTTTTCGTCGCGCACCGGCGCTTCCCCGACTTCCCGCCGGTCTATCGCATCTTCGGCCTGCTCTGCCTGCTCATTCCGATGCTCATCCTCAGCCACTGGGCCTACGGCAGCTACCTCGAGATTGACCGCAAGCTGATCGAGGGCGGCTACCAGGTCGCCGGCTTCATCGTCAGCGCCCTGGTCATCTGGCTCGGCGCCCGGCGCGGCTGGGCGGAAGTAGTCAATACCGGCATCGTCTTTTTCGTCATTTTCCTGTACACCAAGTTCTATCAGTGGTGGTGGGCGATCATGCCCAAATACCTGTTTTTCCTCGTCATCGGCCTCAGCGCCGTGCTCATCCTGCTCATTCTCAAGCGGCTTCGCGGTATCTTCGCGGCGCCGGCTGCGGAGGAATCGGCATGAAGCCCTGGTCGCGCGGCCGGACCCTCGGTCTCGGCATCGGGCTGATCGTCCTGACCAATGCCGTCGCACTGGTTGGCGTCTGGTGGAACCGTGCCGCGCCACCGGACAGCACGCTAACGCTCAGCGAGCGCGAACTGGGGCTGCCCTGGCACAGCCTGCGCAACCAGGAAAACAGCGGCCTGGCACTCAGCTTGCGCTGGCGTGTTGCCACGCATGCGGATGACGAATTCAACACCAGCTTCACCTACAACAGCGGATCGCCGGCGTGGCTGGACGCGGCAAAGATGGAAGCCCTCGGCTTCACGACCGGAGCAATCGATTCGGATGCCGGACGCCGGCGTTACCTGCGCCAGTTGCCGCGCGCAGCGGTCCTCGTCATGGAATTGAACGGGCCGGCGGCTCAGGCCGCGCTCGACAAGGCGCGGACAGATGCCGCACGCCACGCTGCCGCCGCGGCGGTCAACGCTGACAGCAAGCAGTTCGCCGAACGCGCCAAACGCGCCCAGGGCGACCTGGATCGGGAGGAACACGCGAACAGCCGGCTGTTCGTCATCGATGCCGGGGGCGACGCCGAGCAGTTGCGCCAGAAATACCCGGACCGGACGCGCTACGTACTGCTGCGCGGCATCGTCCGTCCCGGTCTGAATGATCGTGCCGGCGGGAAGACGCAACCGGGCGGCCACATTTCGCGCATCACCAATGGCACGATCCACGTGCCCCATGCGCTGCGCGCCCCGCTGGAGTCATTGCGTGCCACTGGCGAGCCGGGCGGCGGCGACCGTTTCGGCGCGACCCTGCGGGTCGGCCGCCGGCTCGAACCATGGATCGTTGACACGCAAACACGGTCAAAATCCGCGGAGTAATTCCCTTTGCAGTATCCCCATGAAGACGTTCCCATGAAAACTGTCATCACACTGATCCTTGCCCTCGTCCTTGCCGGCTGCGCCTCCTATTCCGGCTACGGGCTCAAACCCGGCGTCAGCACCGGCGCCGACGTCATGCAGACCATGGGCGAACCCGCGATGCGCTGGAAGGAACCCGATGGCAGTGAGCTGCTTGCCTACCCGCGCGGTCCGGCCGGCTTCGATACCTTCATGGTCAGGATCGACAGCAAAGGCACATTGGCCAGCATCGAAGGCGTCCTCAACGTGCCACATTTCGCCCTGATTCAGGAAGGCATGAGCCAGGACGACGTGCTGCGTACACTGGGTCCGTCGGTTGGCATGTGGACCGTCTATTTCCCCCGCCGCGACGAACTGGTCTGGGAATGGCGTTTTTGCGACGCCTGGAACGAAGCGGCGCGCTTCAACGTGCTGTTCGACAATACGACCGGCAAGGTCAGGACAACCCAGAGTTATACCGAGGGGCAGATGCGGCGCTTCCCGGTGCGCTGCAGCCATGCATTCCGCTGAGCTTGCTTCGGGCTGATCACCGGGCGCGTACAGAGCAGGCACAATCCGTTGCAAAACGTTACTTGAGTCTGCCGGCTTGCGCCGATATCTTGAACACATGCGCTGACCCCCTCAGCCTAGGCGACCCACTTCCCTCCCCCAACCCTAGGGTCGTCTTGAAAGCCTCGCACTCCCCCCGGTGCGGGGCTTTCGCCTTTCTGGGAACAGCCTTCATCCGATTCGCGCCAGCTCAGGACGGCAACTTCAGTTTTCCGCCTTCCGCCAGCCTCTGGCCTCCATGCAAGCGTGCATCCGCCGCACGCTTTCCTTGGTGACCATGCCGTCCACGCCAGGGTAGACCTGCAACTTGCAGTACTTGATGTCGGCGTCGTACTCGCCGTCGGTCGCGCCAGGTTTCTCCCAGTGCCAGCCGGGAAGCAGGGCGCAACCTGTCATCACCAGAATGATGCAGACAGCCACCACCGCCCGTTGCGCTGCAACGCAATTTTTCTCAGAAATCTTGCAATTCATGGCTTCTTCACTTCAGTCCCCTCGGTCAGATGCGGTACCAGCCCGGCAAGGGCACCCGGCATTCCCTTCGTCGAGGCAGGTGCAGCAAAGCCGAAGTATCCCGGTTAACGCAAACGTCCCGTCTTCGCAAGCCATCTGTTCAGTTCGGCAAGTTCGACAAAGGTTTCCAGGCGATTGATATTGCCCGGCAACTGCCTGCCTTCCCATTGTTCCGTCGCCCATCGTTTGACGTTGGCGTGCAGCTCACCGTGCTCGATGGCATGGGCCAGCATCACTTCCGCGTCATGCGCAGAAATCAGCCCCGTGGCGATGCGCTGTGCAGCATCGTGCAAACTCAGACTCGTTTCCGACTTGTTCATGGATCGCCTCCAAAAAATAGAAGGGTAGAGCAGCAGAAAAAGAAAAACCCGTCGATTTCTCAACGGGTTATCAAATTTTACTGGTGGGGCGGGGACTACACAACTAATCGCTGAACGCCATGTGCTGCAATAATCTTGATTTTCACAACTTCAGAGTTACCCCAAAAGTTACCCCATTTGGAGCAATGCTGCCCATTCTTGATGATCGCTTCTTCCGATCAGCTTCTTTAGGCAACTGTACAAATTCTTGTTGGACTTACTGATCAGTGCACATTAATATTTGACCTAGGTAATCACTTTGTAGATACCTCTACATCAGCGAGCAAACGTTGATGTTGGCTTGGCTGGCGGGAGAAAATCCGTCAGTACCACTGCCTAGACAGGAAGTCGGGCGTGGGTCATTCCTTAACTTCAGGAGTTACTCATGGCCTCACGCCGCAAATCTCTAGCCAAACCCCGTTCAATTGCATTTGAAAGCCAGGAAGGCCGTTGTTTCTACTGCGGCCAACCTATGTGCAACGAGGTGCCGGAACAGTTTGCGCAAAAACATCATATAACCACCAAGCAAGCCAAACTGCTTCAATGCACTGGGGAGCATCTGACGCCACACAAGGATGGTGGCGAGCCCTCCGCGTCAAATATCGTAGCGGCATGCCTTTTCTGCAATCACAATCGGCATGCTCGGAAGAAAGAATTGTCGCCTTTGGAATACCGCTCATTTGTTGCGCAACGCATGTCCAAAGGGGGCTGGCATCCGACCAGAATAGCGCGGCATGCACCTAACCGGGAGCAATTCCCAATTTGCCCCGGCTAGCCATTAACACATTAGTTTTGCCAGTTGCCGAAGCATTGGACGGATACCGCCCTTGTAAGCATTCTGCGAAACAACCGCCTTACCCTCTGCAGACTTCGGCCCGGTCGATTGCTCCCACGGTTTCCAATTCCTTATCAGCGCCGATTGTCGCGCCCTGCGTTCCGGTGTCCAGCCGTTGCCCATGTTCGTGCTCCAAAAGTTTGTTTGGCTCGATTGATGTTTCCCCGCCTGCGTGCGCAGGAGGCGTGCCGTTATTGACCTGTTGCGGCCCGTTGGCAATGTTGGCTTGCTTCGCGTAAATAACGGGCGGTTTCTTAATCGTCACCAGCGTTTCCAGCGTTGCCCGGCACTGGCTCTGCGCTTTCAGGGCAAGGCGTAGATAACGATCAGTCGCATTGATGTACTCGCCCATGTTCGCGGCAGCACGGCGGGCCAGTTCGTTGAAGATCGCATCCAGGGTGTGCGCCTGCGTCATCAGGATGTTTTCGGCCCGCGCCATGTCGCCGCCTCTAGCTTTCTCGTTCTGTTTGCCAAGCTCAATGATTAACGAGCTAAGGTCGGTTTCGCCAAACACCTTGCAGAATGCTTGCGTTGTTACTGCGCCGCGTACCGTTGGAGCTATGACGTTGCGCGCCTTTGTCATCTCCTCATCTTCGCCAGATTGGGCAGTGACTTCCAAAGTGTTCGGCCCATTTTTTTTCGCAGGCGCTTTTGCCTTCGTTTTCGTATTGCTCATCGTTCGGTGTTGTCCATACTGTTCATTGCTTTAACTGCCCTTGCTCCCAGCCACGTAATCACTCACCCAAGGATCATCAGAAATCCCTCTCTCTAACGACTGGGTTTTACTAGGCTGGACTGAACTAAGCTGAACTAAGGAGTCGCGGGATACTCGCGGCATACCCGAATCACCGCTAACCCCTTGCGCTGGCTTCGTTTCGGCGGCTTTTCGCTTGCCGTTCGTCATTGCTGCGCCGCGTTTGCCGCCTTCGGCTTTCTTGTCAGTGATTGCCTGCAAGTGATCGCGGTAATCGTCCAGCTCGGGGCAGGTCAATTGCCCGCCATCGCTGGCGAAGAAGGGCATGATCGCGGGTAACGCTGCCCTGACTTCATCACTGCCAAACCCCAACACGCGGGCCAAGGTTGGCGGTTCGCTGGGCAGTCGTTGATTCACCCAGCACTCAAGGCGCAGGGTCATCAGCAAGCCTCGTTGTGCCAGGGTCAGGATGCGGAAATCGGTTCGCGCCATCAGGTTCGCGGCGTATTCCTGAAACGCTGGTGGCGGTCGGTTTTGTGCCATTTCCTCAGCCCTCCAGAATGCGCCGCAGATAGCAATAGACACCCCACAGTTCGCATACGCCCAGCCCTTTAGCGCGATACGCGAGGCCACTGAGGCGTTCCAGCCAGTGATCGTTCGCCATGATCTAAGCCCCTGCCATCAGAACGTATTTAGCGACGCTGTGCAGCTTCCCGCACTCAGTTTCCTGCCTGACTCTCACGGTTTGAATATCAAAGCCATGACGGTGCTTTAGCTCATGGACGCGAGCAGCGGGCATCAGAATATCGAGGTTGCGGCGCGCTTCGATTGTCGTTACCGGCCCGCAGCGCAGGGCATCAATCAGACGTTTGCGTTGTGCCTCGGTGGACAGGTCGGCATATTGGCTATCAGGATTACTTGGGGCTGCCTTCGGGTGGCCTTTTTCTTTTGTCATGGTCGCCCCCTATTTCGCAGATGCCAGATAGGCGCGGATTGCCTCTACTGACCATACGGTTGTACGGGTGCCAAGCCTCGTTGCAGCGGGCGCTTTTCCACTACGAACCCATGCCCACCAAGTCGACTTGCTTACAGGAATAACAGCAGGAATTGGGGGATTGGCCTTAGGATCGCCAATGATATGACGGAGGCGCAGGTAGCCGGTTTCAGGGAGTTGGTGCATTTGGTATTTCCTCATCCAAATTACGATGGGGAAATACTATTTGGGCTGATTAATAATTTCGAGGTATGGAAAAAATCATTAATTTTCCGGAAACAATCACTCTCGATTTCGTTCCGCAATTTCATGAGCTGCTAGTGCCGCTAGCGTCTCTAAGCTCTCCAAAGTCTGCAATTCTTCGGCGAGTTTTGCTGTAGTTTTCCTCACCACTTCCTCGCCGCCAACACCTGGAGGAAATATAGCGTCCGCCATAACTCGGTTCGGTATTTTTATTTCGGCTTCGCGCTCCCAAATACGCAGGTCAAGGTATGGAAGAACACCAAAACGAACCCAGTTTGAGTAATCAGGCTTACGCTGGTCGGGATCAGGGTAGTAAACTCGCTGCAATGGATCTCGCAGTGACTGCAGCATTTGGATGAATTGCTTAATTAGAACCTTGTCGGGAAGCGACAGGTTCACGCTGACATTTACTTGTGGGATGCTCGTCTTTCTGACGCCATCCACTGGTTCATCAATCCAATCCGTGCAAGGAAATTCGAAAGGATCGTCATTCAACCAATCGCGATTTTCAAATTGAGCAAAAAAATTACGTGCATAATCACGTTTTTCAACTTCTATGTCTCGCTCAGTTAAATACAAATTGCGAACTGTAGCCAAATGCACACCGAAAGAATATCGGGGATTACGAGTCTTTAACTCATGCAGTGCGCCACCCAAGAAACTGACTTTTAGTCCAAAGTCGCTATTTACATCTATAAGAGGGTTAGCACGGATTAGCGCAAACTCCCGGATATATAGCTCTCGGAGTTTGGATGAGCCATCATCCTGGAAATTCTCCCACCTTTCGGAATCGATCAGTCTTGCCATATGTCGTCGCACGGCCAACTGTTCGTACCAACCAGCCGAATCTAACGATAAAGAGTCATCATACTTAGCCAGATCGAACCATTCAGGCAGATCAGATACCCGCCGTATTTGTTTGGCCATAGCGTCCCTTTCACGCTCGCCCCTTAATTAGAAGCCGCGCCAACCGGGTAAGGGTGCCCGGTTTTCCCTCCGTCGAGGTAGGCGCGGCAACCCGTTATGCTGCGCTTCCGTGTAGCGTTATGACCACCGCTCCCGCTTTCAGCTTAACTAAGTAGTCAGCCCACAACTGCATCATTGCCTTGCGCTCTTTCAGGAACTTGGTGCGGTTATAGGCCGTCCCAAGGGCATCCGGCACCTTGTGCGCGAGTTGGTGTTCGATCACTTCCGGCTTCTGGTGCAGTTCTTCATGCAGGATTGTCCGCGCCATTGCTCTAAAGCCATGCCCGGTTATTTCGGTCTTGGTGTCGTACCCCATCCGGCGCAGCGCAGCATTGACGGCAGCCTCGCTCATGGCCTTCTGCGGATCGCGTCCGGGGAATACATAGCGGCCATTTCCGGTCAGGGCGTGCAGCTCTTTCAGGATCGCCACTGCTTGCGAGGCGAGGGGAACAAGATGGTCGGATTTTGTCTTGGTCACGAAGTAGCCCCATTCGGCTTTCTCAAGGTCAAAGTCCGCCCATTCGGCGCGGCGCAATTCGCCAGGACGCACAAACAGTAGCGGGGCAAGGAGCAGGGCAGACTTGACAACGAAGGTGCCGGAAAACGCATCGATGGCCCGTAGCAGTTCTGCAACCTTGGTCGGTTCGGTGATCGCCGCGAAATTGCCGCCACGGGCAGGAGGCAGGGCACCGCGAAGGTCGGGCACTGGATCACGGATAGCGCGCCCGGTTGCAATCGCATAGCGGAAAATCTGGCTGCAATTGCCACCAGCACGATGCGCGGTATCTAGCGTTCCTCGGCCTTCAATCCGGCGCAGCACCGTCAATACATCGGGGGCGGTTATCTCGGCAATTGGCTTGCCACCCAGCCACGGGAATACATCGTTTTCCAGACGCTTGATGATCTTGTCGGCGTGACTTGGTGCCCACGTTTCGCGGTTCTTCTCAAACCATTCGCGCCCGATGACTTCAAAGGAATTGGCGGCCCGTTCCACCTTGACGGCCTTTGCCGCCTTGCGGTGTTCGCCGGGATCAACGCCATCGGCCAGCAGCTTGCGCGCTGCATCGCGCCGTTCTCTCGCGTCCTTCAAGCCAACATCTGGATAGACGCCAAGGGAAAGGAGTTTTTCCTTTCCCTCCACCTTGTAGCGCAATCGCCACCACTTACCCCCAGCAGGGGTAACTATCAGGAACAGGCCGCGCTCATCAAACATCTTGATGGGCTTCTCGCCGGGCTTGGCGTTGCGGATTGCGGTATCGGTCAGAGGCATTAGGGGTAACTCACTTTTGAAAACTGGAGTTACCCCGCAGAGTTACCCCTATAAAAGTGTGGATGCGTCTGGACGATGTTACCCCTAATCGGACAAAAACCCAATAAAAAACCCGCACTTAGGCGGGTTCTTTGGATGTCTCCGGATGCTCTCGGAGGGGTATTTGGTGGAGGCGGGGGGGATCGAACCCCCGTCCGCAAGTCCTACACAGGCAGATCTACATACTTAGTCCGGTCAATTGGTTTTAACCTTTGCGCGCCGGCCGAACAGGCTCGCTTCAGGCGATCCGCTGGGTTTTCGAAGTCGGCCACGCGGCATTGTCGACTCTTATCTGATGTATATGACACTGCGTCCAGTTGCCTGGTCCGGCCCATCAGAGTGCCGGTGCAGCGCCAGCCGCTTAAGCGGCTAGTACGAAGCGTTCGTCGTTGGCGTTTGTGAAGTTCCAGATGGATTTACGAGGTGACTGGCCCTCGGTATGCACTGTTCTGATTCGCAACCCACGTCGAAGCCAGGTCGCCCCCATTTTTGCAGCACCTGTATGACCGGGTGCCGCCACAGAAGTTCGTATTGTACTCACCTCGCCCTCAATCTTCCAGCCGGAAAACGATGGGCACGATGACCGATCCCTCGACCGCCTGCTCGCCGCGTCTCGCCGGCACGAAACGCCAGCGGCTGACGGCGAGGCGTGCGGCTTCGTCAAGACGCGCGAAATTGCTGCTTTTTTCGAGGTCGACCGCAACCGGGAGGCCCTCGGCACTGACCTTGACCCTGAGCAGGACTTTCCCTTGCTCACCCTGGCGGCGCGAAAGCGGCGGGAACACCGGCGCCGGATTCTGCAGGTAAGCGGCATTGAATTGGGCTGGCGTAGACGCCGGCGGCGCGACTGGCCCGTTGCGCTCGGCTGCCGCAGGGGCGGGCTCCGGCGGTGCGACAGGGGTCGCCGGTACAACGAATTCGGCCGGTGCGGACGCGCTTTTGGCTGGCATGGCGAGAATCGGTCGCACCACCCTGGGCGGGCGCTGGCGTTGCGGCGGGGGAGGAACGACAGGCGCTTCTTGCGGCGCCGGGGGCGATTGAACGGCTAGTGGCGCCGCAGGTTGATCGACCAGATGAACCATGATCTGGTTGACCGGCGGCAGCCCGAGCTCGCCCACCGCCGTATGGCGCGGCCAGGCCAACGCCAGCAGATGCAAGGCGACGGCCGCAAGAATATACGGGGCGCAGTGCTTCCACTCGGGAACTTCGGCCGGCATGGCGAGGAGGGCAGCGTTCATTGCACCATTTTAAATTTTGCCGCGAACGAATTCGAGTTGGTAAATCAAAACGACCGTTGAAGCACGGGCCAATATTTTGTCGGCAATGACTCAGGTAGCCAGAGCGCCGAAATTGATCGGAAAACTCCGCGTCGCGTGATCACCTTCGATCCGAACCGGGCGCAGGATACCCGAGCGCTCGAGACGCTTGATGATGCGCGAGACCGTTTCGAGGCGCAGCGCGGTGTTACGCCCGACGCGCCAGGCAAGACCGGGAAAGCCGATCCGGTAGATCAATGTTCCGGCCTGAGGCGTATGCGACCGGCGCGGCTCGCTCATCGCGGCCGCACGGTCTGCATTGGCTTGGTTCATCCAGCCCACGCCCCAACTCGGGGTCAGAACTTCAAAGTCAGCCCGGTGTACAGCGTGCGCCCCATGCCGGGAAGCGCCGTTCCCCACGCCGGGTTGGCCGGATTGAGCATCATTGTCGTGCCCTGACCGAGGTAGGCTCCGCCCAGCGGCTGAAAATACAATTTGTCGAACAGGTTTTCGACGCCAAAGTCGATGCGCACCTGCTTCGCGGAATAACTCAGGCGCAGGTTGGTGACCCCGTAGCCAGGCGTCTCAAGTTCGTTGCGCACCTGCGAAACGTCGTCCTTCGCTGTAACTCCGATGACTTCGATCGCATTGTCCCAGCCGCCGAGCCGGTGGGTGAGCGCAAGACGGACATTGAGCGGCATGATGTTGTACAGGCTATCCCCGGTATCGCGATTCTCGCCGTGAACATAGCCGAGCAGCCCGCGCAGGCCGAAATCGCCCATATCAGTCTTTGCCAGCGCGGTCTGAGCGGAAATGTCGATACCGTAGAGTTCGGCCGAGGTGTTGGCATATTGCAGCACGACGAACTGGTTGGTCGTCGTGGCGTTGTTCCGCGTGCAGGACGCACCGCTGGTACAACGGACCGCATCGATGTAGTCGCTGACGCGCGAATAATAGGGGGTCGCCGTGATTTCCCACGCGCGGTCGGCAGCATGCCAGTCCAGAGTCGCGGAAACGGTATGCGCCACCTCGGGCTGGAGGTTGATATTGCCGAAGTAGCCGTTGCCATCGCCGACGGTATTGTTCATGACGGCGGCCATCGACCACGTGGACCACGTGTAGCGCTCGTAGAGATTGGGCGAACGCACCTTGCGCGCGACACCGAATTCGATATCGGCTGTTTCCGTCGGAGTGTAACGAGCCAGTGCGGTCAGATTCCAGTTGTTGTCAGTACGCTTGTGGTCCTTGGCGTTAAACGCTGCAGCGTCATTTTTCTGATTGTTCGGCATCATCATGCTGCCGTTGGTCGTCGGGTCGTAGCCCTGAACGTCGCCGGTATCCGTCCCGATCCGCTCATAACGGGCGCCGACCAGCGTCGTCCATTGCGCATTCAGCCGCGACTCCCATTCCCCGAACAGCGCGAAGCGGTCACGCGTGCCGTCGTTGATGTTGTAAAAGGTACCGGGCCACATACCGCCACCCGAAGGCGGCCACCAGTCGTCGAGCGTGTAATGCTGATAAAGGCCGCCGATACGCAGCAGATCCCTGTCGCCAAGATCGACGTCGGCCTTGAGCGTGGCGCCGGTGTTCTTGCTGGCGCTATACATCGGCATCCCGGCGGCGCAGGTGGGACTGATCGGGGAGCACGGGATGCCGTAGGTAGCCATCGGCCCACCTGAAGCCATCCCGTACCAGAAACGCCTGTCCTCCCCGAAATTCATGTAGTGGTCCACGGTTTCGTGATAAACCCGCGCATCGAGCTTGCCCCAGGCGAACTGGCCCGTGTAGCTGAGGTTGAAGCGCTGCTGCTCGTTGTCCAGCATGTCCATGCGCTGGTTCGGATAGAGCTGCTCCGGCGTCTTGACGAACGTGTACTTGAACTCCACAAGATTTCCGTCGCCCTGGAGGCCAACGGCCAGTTGCTGAGTCCAGGTCTTGTAGGCGGTCGATCCGACTTCGTCGAGCGGAAGGCTTTGACCAGGATTGCCAGTGGCCGTCGTTGTCTTGAAGTTGCCGCCGGCCTTGTAGTTGTCAGCCTGCGCGCTGGAGGCGGCATAGGCGATGCTGAGCGACTCGTTGGCCGCCGCCGCGTAAATGTTGCCGCCCCAGGCGTCGCCGTTGCTGCGATAGAAGGCGCCAATCTCGCCGATGGTTAGCAGCCCTTGGCCAGGCGCCGCGAACGGCAACGGGCGCCCCTCGGCAACGATGGTGCCACCAATGCTGTCGCCGGCAACGCTGACCGGGCTGATGCCGGGATAGACCTTGAGACTGCCGACGCTGCTCGGGTCAAGATACGACAGCGGCGGGTTCATGTGGTTGGGGCACGAGGCGATCAGATCCATGCCGTCCACCAGAATTCGGTTGCGGTCATCGGCGAGGCCGCGGATCACCGGCAGGCTCGACGTCCCGCCAGCGCTTTGAAACTGCATGCCGGGAACGTCGCGCAGCAGGGTAGCGGTATCGCTGGTTGCCGGGCGCAACATCTGCATTTCACTACTGCTGACGCCGGATGGGTTGCCAAAGCCGGTCGCCACTGGAGCCGGCTCGCGCGTGCCGCGCACGACGACATCGTCGAGGACGGTCGGTGCGGTTTGCTGGTTTTGGGCGAACACGAACGTTGGAAGGGCGGCGCCGGAAAAGAGAACGGCGATAGCTGCCGCCAGCGGATGAATGCGGTAAACCATGAAACTCCCCTTGATCTGATCTTCTCTGCGGATCTGAAATGTATTTTTATGCGGCCGCAATTCTCGCTGTACTGTGCAAGCGGGGGAATGTGACAAATTGTCGCGCGACAATTTGTCGAGTTCCTTTGCACCAGTCTCGCCACGCACCTGCCCGCCTGTGCCCTCGTCGAGCACGAGGCATTCACGACGGGTTGATACAATCCACACTTTGACGACGCGCCGGAGAAACCCATGACCCGAATCTGCATGCGGCCCTTATTGGCACTGGCAATGGTCGCCCTGCTCGGCGGTTGCGCCAGCCGGCCGATCAACCCGCCACTCGCCGAGACCGCCCCGCACCAGGGCTACCGCTTTGAAACGCGGCAGGCGGAGGTCAAGGGCGACAAGGAGAACATGGTCATCCTGGCCTTTTCGGGCGGTGGCACGCGCGCTGCGGCATTCTCCTACGGCGTCCTCGAATTCCTGCAACGTACCGAAGTGATAGGAGCCAAAGGCAAACGGGGCCGCCTGCTCGACGAAGTCGATGTGATTACCGGCGTTTCGGGCGGCAGTTTCACCGCGCTCGCCTATGGCCTTTATGGCGAAAAGCTGTTTGCCGATTACGAGCAGCGTTTTCTCAAGCGCGATGTCCAAGGTGAGATCGTCAGCCGCACCTTCTCGCCGGGCTACTGGGGAAAGCTGGGGTCGGCGAACTGGGGGCGCTCCGAACTGGCGGCTGACCTGTATGACGAAATCCTCTTCGACGGCGCCACGTTCGGCGACCTGAACCGGGGCAGCGGCCCGCTGATCATGGCGTCGGCGACCGACATCTCGACCGGCTCGCGTTTCGTCTTCAACCAGCCCCTGTTCGACGTACTCTGCTCGGATCTTGGCGCGGTGCGTTTGTCGCGTGCCGCGGCGGCCTCATCGGCCGTGCCGGTGGTGCTCTCGCCGGTCACCTTCAACAACTACGGCGGCACCTGCAACACGACCTTCCCCGCCTGGGTCAAGCTGTTCACCGAAACGGATGATCCGCCGCGCCCGGCCGCGCGTGCGATCCGTTCGCTGCGTGCGATGGAATCCTACAAGGACAGCGTCAATCGTCCGTTCATCCACCTCGTCGATGGCGGCGTCTCCGACAATGTCGGCATGCGCGCCGTGCTCGATGCGCTGGAAGTTCTCGAGGCACTGCAGAGCGCGGGGGTGCCCACCCAGCTTGACCGTGCCCGTCGGATCATTGTCTTCGTGGTCAATTCGCAGTCGTCGCCGCCGACGCTCTGGGACAAGTCGGAAACCCCGCCGGGCACGATAGGCATCCTGCTCAAGTCAGCCGGCGTGCCGATCGACAACTTTTCCTTTGAAGCGGTCGAGCGCCTGCGCGATACCGCCGCCCGCTGGAAGGCGACGCGCCAGATCAGGCAGGCCACCGCCGACGTAGTCGCGCGGAACCCGGCCCTCGCCGACTTGCTGCGCGTCCCGGATACCGAAATTTACGCCATCGACGTGTCGTTTGCGGCACTGGATGACAAGGCGGAATTCGACTACCTGAATCAGCAGCCGACGTCCTTCGTGCTCCCCGACGAGGCCGTCGACCGCCTGCGCGCCGCGGCGGGAAAGATCATCTTGGCGTCGCCGGAGTTTCAACGGCTCCTCAAGGATGCCGGGGCGAAGATCGTTGCGCAACCGGCCGGCAAACAGTAGCAGCATTTTTGCCCGGATTTCGCCGTCGACCGCAGCGGACCCTGGCTAAAGCCGCTCAGGTCAGGCGTTGAGCTTTTCCAGTGCCTCGGCGAGCTTGGCCGGTTCGTCCAGACGCAGCATGCGGCGCACGGTGGGGGCGAGTTCACCCACATTGGCCTTGAGTACGCGGCTCTTGACTTCGAGCACCTGCGACGGATGCATCGAGAAGATGCGCAGCCCCATGCCGAGCAGCAGACGGGTCAGCTTCGGGTCACCGGCCATTTCGCCGCAAACTGAAACCGGGATATTGACTTTCTCGGCGCTCGCCAGCGTATGGGCGATCAGCATCAGCACGGCGGGGTGCAGCGGGTCGTAGAGATTGGCCACCTGTTCGTCGGAACGGTCGATGGCCAGCGTGTACTGGATCAGGTCGTTGGTGCCGATCGACAGGAAGTTCAGGCGACGCAGAAAGGGACCGATGGCCAGTGCAGCGGCCGGAATTTCGATCATGCCGCCGACTTCGATGTTCTCGTCGAAAACCGCCTTCTCGCCGCGCAGGCTGGATTTGGCCTGCTCGAGCGCGGCCAGTGTCTGGTCGATTTCGTGGGCATGGGCCAGCATCGGGATCAGCATCTTGATCGGCCCGTATTTCGAGGCGCGCAGGATCGCCCGCAACTGGGTCTGGAACATCCGCGGCTCGGCCAGCGACAGGCGGATGGCGCGCCGGCCCAGCGCCGGGTTGGTCTGGACGCGGTCGCCGGCATTGCCGTTCGGGTTGATGTCCTTGTCGTTGCCCAGGTCGAAGGTACGGATGGTCACCGGCCGCCCGGCCATGCCCTTGACGACCTTCTTGTAGGCTTCGTACTGCTCGCGCTCGTCCGGCATGTCGCCGCGGTCGAGGAAGAGGAACTCGGTGCGGAACAGACCGACCCCTTCGGCGCCGGCTTCAAGCGCGACCGGCACATCCCCGGGCAGCTCGATATTGGCCAACAACTGCACCTCAACGCCGTCGATTGTCTGCGATTTTGCTGACTTCAGCCGCTTTAGCTTGGATCTTTCCAGTTCGATCTGGTTCTTGCGAAGCTGGTATTCCTCAAGAACGCGCAGGTCCGGGTTGACGATGATGACGCCGCGCGTGCCATCGACAATCAGTTGCTCGCCGTCGCGGATCAGTGAGCGGGCATTCTCCATGCCGACCACCGCCGGAATCGCCAGGCTGCGCGCGAGAATTGCGGTATGCGAGGTCGAACCGCCGACATCGGTGATGAAGGACGCGAAGCGGTGATCCTTGAAGGCGATGACGTCGGCCGGCGACAGGTCGTGGGCGACGACGATCAGCATCTCTTCCTTGACGCCCTTGGCCGTCTTCATTACCGCACGACCGGGGCGGCCGAGCAATTCCTTGATGACGCGCTCGACCACCTGCACGACGTCGAACTTGCGTTCGCGCAGGTAGGGGTCATCGAACTGCTCGAACTGGTGCACCAGCGTTTCCATCTGCTGGACCAGCGCCCATTCGGCATTGCAGCGCCGCTCGCGGATGATCTCGCGCGGCTTGTCGGCCAGTTCCGGGTCTTCCAGGAACATGGTGTGGATGTCGATGAAGGCGGAGAGCTCGGCGGGCGCGTGCTCGGTCGTTTCCTTCATTGACTCCAGCTCGCTCTTGACTGCCTTGATGGCAGCGTCGAAACGGGCGATTTCCTTGTCGACCATGCGCGGCGCGATGGTCAGGTGCGACACCTCGAGTGTCGCGTGCGACATGAGCATGGCCCGCCCGATGGCGATGCCACCGGAGACACCCAGACCGTGCACGGTGAAGCTCATGCGCCTATTCTCCTTCGCCGAAGCAACCGGCAATCAGCGCGAGCAGGGCATCCATCGCTTCCTGCTCGTCGGCGCCGTCGGTTTCCAGCGTCACCTTCGAACCCTTCCCGGCGGCCAGCATCATGACGCCCATGATGCTCTTGGCGTTGATGCGGCGCGGACCCTTGGCCATCCAGACATCGCATTTGTACCTGCCGGCCATTTGCGTCAGTTTCGCCGAGGCCCGCGCATGCAGGCCGAGCTTGTTGATGATTTCGGTTTCTCTGGTCAGCATCTTCAGTGATCCTGCATGTTGAGTACGCCATCGCGCCCGCCGGCAATGGCCCGGGTGAGCAAGGTTTCCATGCCCTTTTCGCGATAGGTCAGGGCACGCATGAGCATTGGCAGATTGACCCCGGCAATGCCTTCGACCCGCCCCGGTTCGAGCAGCTTGAGCGCGAGGTTGGCCGGCGTCGCGCCAAAAATGTCGGTGAGCACCAGCACGCCCTTGCCGTTGTCGACCAGATTCAGCATCTGGCGCGCCAGCGGCAACAGGTCGAGCGGATCGTCCTGGGCGGCGACCCCGAGCTGGTTGAGCTGGACCGGGCGCTTGTTCAGCACGTGGCAGGCGTTTTGCACCAGCGCCTCGCCGTAGCTGCCGTGGGTGATGAGGAGAATTCCGATCATGCCGGAGATTCTAACCCAGAGCGCCCGACAGCAAGCGCGGGGAAACCGGAAGCGGCGCGAACCGAGCGCCCGCTTGCCGATCAGCGGCGTGAAACCAGCAATACCCCGATCAGCACCAGCCCCGCGCCGGCGATCTGCGCCAGCGAAATCGGCTCGGACAGCAGCCACCAGCCGAAGAAGATGGTCAGCATCGGGCCGATGGTGCCGACCAGCACCGCCCGAGCCGAACCGATGCGGCGGATCGCCGCCGACTGCATGAAGACCGGCAGCACGGTCGAAAACAGCGCCATCGCCGCGCCGTAGAAATAGACCGGCAAGGGCTGGACGAGCGCGGTCAACGGCTGCGTGGCGAAGAAATGCAACTGCGTTGCCGCCGTCGACACCAGCATTGCCAGCGCCGTGAAGCGGGCGGCACCGAGACGCTGGATCATCGGCGCGCTGCCGGCCAGATAGAAGGCATACGACAGCGACGAGGCGAAGACGAAGGCGGCGCCGATCAGCACGACCCGCGTTTCGCCGGCAAATTCCAGATCGTGGGCAAAGGCCAGCCCGATCCCCGCGTAGGACAGCACCAGCGCCGCGACCTCGCGCCGCGACAATTTTTTGCCCATGAACAGGACGCCGATCATCACGGTCAGGGTCGGGTAGGTGAACAGGATCAGCCGCTCCAGCCCGGCGGTGATGTAGCGCAAACCGACGAAGTCGAGGATGCTGGCCCCGTAGTAGCCGAGCAGGCCAAGCGCCGTCAGCAGCAGCCAGTCGCGGCGCGACAGCGGCGGCGCGGCGCGGCTCGACTGGAAGCCGACCCAGAGGAAGACCGGCAGCGCGAAGACCATGCGCAGCGACAGCAGGGTCACGGCATCGACCGGGACCGCCTGCGGCACGGCATAGGCCAGCTTGACGAAGATGGCCTTGAACGAAAAGCCGAAGGCGGCGCCGAGCGCCAGCCACAGGCCGAGGCGGTGGCCGTGCCGCTCAAGCATCGCCGCGCCCGCCCGGCGCAGGCCGAAAAACGGGGGTTGCACCCCGCTGACCGTCAACTCGCCCGTTCGATTCATGCCAATTCACCCGATTCCGCCGTCAATGAAA
>Ga0209202_1000062_pt1 | contig 129912 bp, 127 predicted proteins | sample AD_UKC032_MetaG_FD_184416 | JGI IMG/M metagenome (GOLD analysis project Ga0209202, IMG submission 184416) | Active sludge microbial communities of municipal wastewater-treating anaerobic digesters from USA - AD_UKC032_MetaG (SPAdes) (version 2) | ecosystem: Engineered > Bioreactor > Anaerobic... | reverse complement strand
ACGCGAGCGCATGGGTAAGGTCAATCTGCAGCTTGACGCCGGTGACAAGAGCGGCAAGCTGGTCGCCGAACTGGAGCACGTGAGCAAACGCTACGGTCAACGTGAAATCGTGCAGGATTTTTCAGCGCGTATTCAGCGCGGCGACAAGATCGGCGTGATCGGCCCCAATGGCGCGGGCAAGACGACGCTACTCCGGCTGATCCTCGGCGAACTGAAACCGGATACAGGCATCGTGCGCCAGGGCACCAAGATCGACGTCGCTTATTTCGACCAGTTCCGCACCCAGCTGAACCCGGATTCGTCACTTGTCGATGTCATTTCGCCGGGTTCGGATTACGTCGAGATCGGTGGTGCCAGGAAGCACGTGATCGGCTACCTCGAGGATTTCCTCTTTGCCCCGGAACGCGCCCGCTCGCCGGTCAGTTCGCTGTCCGGCGGCGAGCGCAATCGCCTGCTGCTGGCCCGCCTGTTCGCGCGGCCGGCCAACGTGCTGGTGCTTGACGAACCGACCAACGACCTCGATATCGATACCCTGGAACTGCTCGAAGAGCTGCTGGCCAACTACGACGGTACCCTCTTCCTGGTCAGTCACGACCGGACCTTTCTGGACAATGTGGTGACCCAGACGATTGCCTCTGAAGGTGCCGGCATCTGGCGCGAATATGCCGGTGGCTACAGCGACTGGGCGGCTTACAAGGCCGGCGTGCAGAAGGAATCCGCCAAGCTCAAGGGTGAAGGCAGGCCGGCGGTCCGGGCGGCTGAGCCCACCAAGGTGAGGGGCGAAAAGCTGTCGTGGAAGGAGCAGCGCGAGTTGGAGGGCCTTCCCGAAAAGATCGCCGCGCTCGAAGATGAACAGGGCGCATTGACCCGGCGCCTTGAGGATCCGGCGATCTACCAGACCGACCCGACGGGGGCGCAGCAGGCGGCCGAACGGCTGGCCAGCATCGACGACGAGCTGATGGCGCTGCTCGAGCGCTGGGAGGCGCTTGAAACACGCGCCGGGAACCCGGCATAGAGCGCAGCTGCGCTGTGGGGTGGCGTGCGATAATGGCACCCTCCCGTAATTTCCGATCCGCCATGCGCTACGCCATCATTCCGGTTACTCCCTTCGAGCAGAACTGCACCGTTTTTTGGTGCGAGAAAACCCGTCAGGCGGCGGTCATCGATCCCGGTGGCGATATCGACCGAATCGTCAAGTTTCTTGCGCAGGAAAATCTGACGCTGGCCAAGATTCTCGTCACCCACGGCCACATCGACCATGCCGGCGGCGTCGGCGCGCTTGCCGCGCGGACCGGCGTGACGATCGAGGGGCCGCACGAGGAAGATCGCTTCTGGATCGTCGGCATGCCGCAGCAGAGCAAGATGTTCGGTTTCCCGAATGTCATGAGTTTCGAGCCGGATCGCTGGCTCAAGGCCGGCGACAAGGTGCATTTCGGCGACATCGAACTCGATGTGCTGCATTGCCCCGGCCACACCCCGGGCCATGTCGTCTTCTACCATCAGCCGAGTCGGCTGGCGCAGGTTGGCGACGTGCTGTTCAACGGTTCGATCGGGCGCACCGATTTTCCACGCGGCGACTACGACACGCTGATCCGCTCGATCCATGAGCGCCTGTTCCCGCTCGGTGACGATGTCGAATTCATCCCCGGCCATGGGCCGATGTCCACCTTCGGCGAAGAGCGGCGCTACAACCCGTTTCTGAGCGGCAAGTACGGCTGATTCAGGCTCGCCGGCCTTGTCTGTTGCGGTCGACCGCAATTTTTGGCCGTTTTTCAGGATCTCGCGATGACTCCACCCTACTGGCAGCAGGCGGCGCAGGAGCTGGCGGCCGCCGACGAGCACATGGCCGAGCTGGTCGCGCGTTACGCCGGCCTCGGCCTGGTGTCGCGCGGCGACCCGTTCGGCACGCTGGCGCGTTCGATCGTCGGGCAGCAGATCTCGGTCAAGGCGGCAGATGCGGTCTGGGGGCGATTTGTCACGGCAGTCGGCGAGGTTTCGCCGCCGGCCGTCCTCGCGGCGGGCGAGGCGGGCCTGGCCGGCTGCGGCCTGTCGCGGCGCAAGAGCGAGTACGTGCGCGATCTGGCCGCGCATTTTGCCAGCGGGCGGCTCGATCCCGCCGTTTGGCTGGCGATGGACGACGAGGCGGTGATCGACGCGCTGACCGAGGTGCGCGGTATCGGCCGGTGGACGGCCGAGATGTTCCTGATCTTCAACCAGCTGCGTCCCGACGTCTTTCCGCTCGACGATATCGGGCTGCAACGGGCGGTGCATGAGCGCTATTTCGCTGGTGAAAAACAGCCGCGCAAGGTGCTCGCAGCCTGCGGCGAACGCTGGCGGCCATGGCGCTCGGTTGCCACGTGGTACCTGTGGCGCAGCCTCGATCCGCTACCGGTCGAGTATTGAGATAGGCGATTCGTCCTTTGGGGTAAAATACGCGCCAACCAAGAAAACGGGCTGTCCATGAAAATTAGTTTCCTCGACTTCGAGCAGCCAGTGGCTGAGCTCGAAAGCAAGATCGAAGAGCTGCGCTTCGTCCAGGATGACTCCGCCGTCGATATCGCCGAAGAGATCGGGCGGCTCGAGAAGAAAAGCGCGCAACTGAGCAAGGATATCTACGCCAAGTTGTCGCCCTGGCAGATATCGCAGGTGGCGCGTCATCCGCAGCGGCCCTATACGCTGGACTACCTGTCACTGATCTTTACCGACTTTGAAGAGTTGCACGGTGATCGTGCCTTCGCCGACGACCATGCCATTGTCGGCGGCCTGGCGCGCTTCAACGGCCAGCCGGTGATGGTGATCGGCCACCAGAAGGGGCGCGATACCAAGGAAAAGATCCACCGCAATTTCGGCATGCCGCGCCCCGAAGGCTATCGCAAGGCCCTGCGCCTGATGAAGCTGGCCGAGAAATTCGGCCTGCCGGTGATGACCTTCATCGACACGCCGGGCGCTTATCCCGGCATCGACGCCGAGGAGCGGGGCCAGTCCGAGGCCATTGGCCGCAACCTTTACGTGATGGCCGAACTGAAGGTGCCGGTGATCGTCACGATAATCGGTGAAGGCGGCTCCGGCGGCGCGCTGGCGATCGCGGTTGGCGATGTCGTGCAGATGCTGCAGTATTCGACCTATTCGGTGATTTCCCCGGAGGGCTGCGCGTCGATTCTCTGGAAGAGCGCCGACAAGGCGCCGGAAGCAGCGGAAACCATGGGCATCACGGCCCATCGCCTGAAGACGCTGGGGCTGATCGACAAGATCATCCCGGAACCCCTTGGCGGCGCCCACCGTGACTACCCAGCGATGGCGCACAACCTGAAGAAGGCGCTTCAGGAGGCGCTCAAAAATCTCTCTGCGCTGTCGACTGCCGAACTGCTGGCTACGCGCTACGAGCGGCTGATGAGCTATGGCCGCTTCAAGGAAATCCAGCCGCAGTAATCTTCCGGCACGGGTCGGCGCGTTCCTCGCGGCCCGAAAGGTGAGTGATGGACGCATCGGCGTCGGTCTCTCCGGCGGTTGCGATTCCGTCGTCCTGCTGCATGTTCTGGTCGGCCACGGCCTCGGAGAGCGCCTGCAGGCCATCCATGTCCATCATGGCCTTTCCCCGAATGCCGATCGCTGGGCACGGTTCTGTGCCGATTACTGTGGGCGTCTCGGCGTCGAATTGCGTGTCGAACACGTCGCGGTCGATCGGACCAGCAGCCTTGGGCTGGAGGCTGCAGCGCGCCAGGCGCGCTATCGTGTCTTTGCCGCTTGTTCCCCGGATGAATTGATCCTGGGGCATCATCAGGACGATCAGGCAGAAACTGTCCTTTTCAACCTGTTACGTGGCGCCGGCGTGACCGGTGCCGCCGGCATTCCGCCCGAGCGCCGCCAAGGCAGGCTGCGTGTTCTGCGCCCCTTGCTTGGCTGTTTGCGGCAGGAGGTCGAGATCTATGCCAAGGCGCACCAGCTTGCCTGGGTCGATGATGAAAGTAATGCAGACACAGTGCTGTCGCGCAATTTTCTGCGACATCAGGCGTTGCCCCTGCTCGCCGGGCGCTTTCCCGCAGCCTCGGCAAATCTGGCGCTGGCAGCGAGCCACTTCGCCGAAGCAGATGCCCTGCTCGGCGAGCTTGCTGCAATCGACTGGCAGACGGTCAGTGTCAATGATTCGGCGCGCCTGGCAGACCTGCGCGGGCTTTCCCCGCTACGCCTGAAAAATCTGTTGCGTTACCGCCTGCGCCAGTTGGGCTGGCAGGTTCCCGGTGCCGACCGCCTGGAGGAATTCTGCAGGCAGGTGCAAAGTGCGGGGCCGGACCGGCATCCGGTGCTGGAGCTGAGCGAAGGCCATATGCTGGCCAGCAAGGGAGTGCTGCGCTGGCTTGCCCGGGGATAACAATCTGTTACCAAGCGTCTTTCCGCCGCTGCGACCCTTAAGTTACAATCATCGGATTATTTTCTTGCTGAACAGGTCATGATTACCGGATCCATTGTCGCCATTGTCACCCCCATGCACGAGGATGGCAGCCTCGATTTGAATTCCCTGCGCAATCTGGTCGATTTTCATGTCCGCGAGGGAACCGATGCCATCGTGATCGTCGGGACCACCGGCGAATCCCCCACGGTCAACGTCGAAGAACACTGCGAACTGATCCGCGTGACGGTCGACCATGCGGCCGGGCGCATTCCTGTCATTGCCGGCACCGGCGCCAACTCGACCGCCGAGGCCATCGAATTGACCGATTTTGCCAGGAAGGCAGGCGCCGACATCGCGTTGTCGGTGGTTCCCTATTACAACAAGCCAACCCAGGAAGGCCTTTATCGCCATTTCAAGGCGATTGCCGAAGCGTCCGGGATTCCGGTGTTGCTGTACAACGTGCCGGGCCGTACGGTGGCCGACATGTCCAACGACACCATCCTGCGTCTGGCACAGGTGCCGGGCATCGTCGGTGTCAAGGATGCCACGGGCAATCTGGATCGTGCCTGCGACCTGATCGCGCGCGCACCGAAGGGTTTCGCGTTGTACAGCGGCGACGACATGACCTGTGTCGCCTCGATCATGCTCGGTTTCCACGGCAACATCTCGGTGACTGCCAACGTCGCACCGCGTCTGATGCATGAAATGTGCGTCGCTGCTGCCGCCGGCGATGTCGCCAAGGCGCGTGAGATTCATTTCAGACTGCTTGGCTTGCATCGCGATCTCTTCTGCGAGGCCAACCCCATTCCGGTCAAATGGGCAGTTCAGCAACTGGGCCTGATGCCCGGTGGTATTCGTCTGCCGCTGACCGCGCTGTCCGCAGCCAACCACGAGCGCGTGCGCGCCGCCATGCGCCTGGCTGGCGTGCTTGCCTGACGGAGTGAATATGAATCAACGGTTTCCCGCCCTCGCGCTGACCCTGCTCGCCGTTGCGGCGGCTGGCTGCAGCAGCATCATGCCGGAAGAGAAAAAAATTGAGTACAAATCCTCGCGCAAGGCGCCAACACTGGAAGTTCCACCGGACCTGACGCAACTTTCCCGGGACGACCGATACGCGGTTCCTGATGCAGCAGGCAAGGGAAGTGCCACCTTCTCGTCCTACTCCGCCGAGCGCAATCCAGCAGCGCAGGCGCAGAACTCTGTCGTTCTGCCGCAGGTCGACAAGGTTCGCGTCGAGCGCTCCGGCAATCAGCGCTGGCTCGTCGTGACCGCATCTGCTGACCAGTTGTGGAACCCTGTCAAGGATTTCTGGCAGGAAACCGGTTTCATCATTGCCATCGAACGGCCCGATGCTGGCGTGATGGAAACCGACTGGGCTGAGAATCGCGCCAAGATCGGCCAGGACATCATCCGCGATACCCTGGGTAAATTCCTGGACTCCCTTTACTCCTCGGGTGAGCGCGACAAGTTTCGTACCCGTTTGGAGCCTGGGCAGGAGCCTGGAACCACAGATATTTTCATCAGCCACCGGGGCATGGAAGAAGTTTATACCTCGTCGGCCAAGGACGACACCCGCTGGCAGCCGCGTCAGGCTGACCCCGAACTCGAAGCAGAGATGTTGCGTCGCCTGATGGTGCGCCTGGGCACCGAGCAGAAGCGTGCAGAAGCCTCGATTGCTGCATCCAAGGCTGAGCCGCGCGCCAAACTGGCGAGCAGCAACGACGGGGCCGGCACCCTGGAAGTCTATGAACGTTTCGATCGCGCCTGGCGGCGTGTCGGTCTGGCACTCGATCGGGTCGGCTTCACCGTAGAAGATCGTGACCGCTCCAAAGGTCTCTATTTCGTCCGCTATGTCGATCCTGATGCCGGGATGAAGACCGAGAAGGGTTGGCTCGACAAGCTGAGTTTCTGGAAGAGCTCCGATCCGGCGGCGGCCAAGGCGCAATATCGCATCCACGTTGGTGAAGCCGGGCAGAACACTGTGGTTCAGGTGCTGACCAGCGAAGGCGGAACCGACAAATCGGAGACTGCCAGAAAAATTCTTGCACTGCTCTACCAGCAGTTGCAGTGATCCGCTTTGCGTCGCTCGGCAGTGGCAGCGCGGGAAACGCGCTGCTCGTCGAGAGCGGTGCAACCCGACTGATGGTCGATTGCGGCTTCGGTCAGCGCGAGACAGCAAGGCGTCTTGCGCGTCTTACACGCATGCCGGAAGATCTGGACGGTATTCTGGTCACCCATGAGCACGGCGATCACGTCGGTGGCGTATTTCCCATGGCGCGGCGCCACAAATTGCCGGTCTGGCTGACTTACGGGACATATGCGGCATGCGAGTCAGCCGCGACAGGCGTCGATGTGCGTATCATCGACAGCCAAGAATCGTTCACGATAGATGCGCTGGAAGTCCAGCCTTATCCAGTACCGCATGACGCCCGCGAGCCGGTTCAGTTCGTTTTTTCGGACGGGGTCAAGGCTCTGGGGCTGCTGACCGATGCCGGCGAAATTACCACGCATATCCGGGAGGTGCTTTCCGGCATCGATGGGCTTGTCCTTGAGTGCAATCACGATGCGGCCATGCTTGCCCTGTCCAACTATCCAGCCTTCTTGCAGCGGCGCATTGCCGGTCGTCTGGGGCATCTGGAAAATGACGCCGCCGCCAGCCTGGTGCGGGAAATCGACACCAGCAAGTTGCAGCATGTTGTCGCGGCCCATTTGAGCGAACAGAATAATCGGCCGTCACTCGCAGTCCGCGCCCTGGCGAACGCTCTTGGCTGGGCCGAGGAGCGGATCGGCGTGGCCTGTCAGGAACGAGGCTTTGCCTGGCGCCAGCTCTAGGTAAGGTCAACAAAAAACGGGGCCGCAGCCCCGTTTTATTTGAAGCGACGAAATTACTTCTTGTCGGCAGCAGCCGGGGCAGCGCCTTCAGCGGGCTTGGCAGCATCAGCGGCCGGGGCAGCAGCCGGGGCAGCGCCTTCAGCGGGCTTGGCAGCATCAGCGGCCGGGGCAGCGGCTTCAGCCGGCTTGGCAGCATCAGCAGCCGGGGCAGCAGCCGGGGCAGCGACCGGAGCCGGAGCGGGAGCAGCAGCCTTCGGTTCTTCCTTCTTGCCGCATGCGGTCAGGGCAACAGCAAGCAGAGCAGCAACGAGAATCGACTTGTTCATGGGGATTTCCTTATGGTTAGAAAAAACGGGTGGTCCAGAAAATGGTCTACGTAAGTTCCACGCAATTGAGCATTATATCAATTTTTCGACAATCGCAGCATTTCATGCTGCACTGCGCCAATTCTGCGGGTGTTACAGACCAAGCGTTGTCGAACTCACCGGCGTACCGCCTTCGGCCCATATTTCCTCGAATCGCCTGCGATAGGGCATGACTTCCTCGGGTTCATCGATCAGCAGTTTGCTACGCGGTTGGTCGCGGTCAAAGCGGATCAGCGCGTGGACGCCGTCAACCAGAATCATCGAATCCCTGAGATGCGCGAGTTGCTCCGGCGTTTGTTGAATCGCGCTGTTGTGGCCATAGGTGGCCAGTAGGCGCAGCAGGAGCGGCTGTCGTTGCTGTAATGGCGTGGTGTTGCGCAGGGCGACGCGCAAACAGTCCGCTCGCGCTGATCCGAGTGGTGCCTTTAGCGCAGCGATCCGGCTCGGTGTTTCGAGATGCATCTGGCCGAGATCTTCGTCGTAAATGAATATGGTTTTTGTGGCCAGTGCCAGGATGCAATCAATCGCCGTCTGATAGTCCGACCAGGAGGTAAGTAGCTCGCGAGTCATGGTGGGCGCTCCCGTCCATTGTTAGAATTCACGATTTTTACCGGGCCATTTTATGCCGATTGGTGTTGTCGAGTCACTAGATCATGAAGCGCGAGGCGTCACCCGCCTGGAGGGGAAGACCGTCTTCGTCGATGGGGCGCTCCCTGGCGAGCGGGTGGAGTATGCGAGCTACAGAAGAAAGCCGAGCTATGAACTCGCGCATCTGGTCGCGGTGCACTCTGCTTCAGCCAGTCGGGTGCCCCAACTGTGCGAGCACTTTGGCATCTGTGGTGGCTGCGCCATGCAGCATCTGGAACCGTCGGCGCAGCTGGCGGTGAAGCAGCGGATTCTGGAAGACAGTCTCCGGCATATTGGACGTGTTCGCCCCGAGCGGATTCTGCCGCCGATTCACGGGGCGCCGTGGGGATATCGCCGTCGGGCGCGCTTCGGCGTGCGCAAGATACCGGCCAGGGGGGGCATGCTGGTCGGATTCCATGAGTGGCGGAGCAGCTATATTGCCGATATGCGCTCCTGTGCCGTGCTTCCGCCGCACGTCTCGGCCTTGCTGCTGCCCTTGCGCGAACTCTTTGGTGGAATGTCGATGGCCGATCGAATTCCGCAGCTCGAGGTCGCCATCGGTGAGCAATGTACCGCACTGGTGCTACGCATTCTTGCCCCACTGAATTCCCGGGATGAAGCCCTGCTACGTGCCTTCGCCGACCGCCATGGCGTTGTCTTCTACCTGCAGCCCAAGGGGCCGGACTCCGCTTATCGCTTCCATCCGGTGCCCGGCCCCCGGTTGTACTACACCCTGCCGGAATTCGGTCTCGAACTGGAGTTCAGGCCCACCGATTTCACGCAGGTCAACCACGCTATGAACCGCGTTCTGGTGCGCCGCGCCCTGTCCCTGCTCGATCCCCGGCCGGGCGAGCGGATCGCCGACATGTTCTGTGGTCTGGGAAATTTCACGTTGCCGATCGCCCGTTCCGGAGCCGTGGTGCTCGGGGTTGAGGGGAGCGGCGCGCTCGTGCAGCGTGCGCTGGCGAGCGCCAAAGCAAACGGGCTGGCGGACAACGCGCGCTTCACCGTGGCCAACCTTTTCGCGTGTACCGCGGAATCGATCGGTGCGCTTGGTCATTTCGACAAGATGCTGATTGACCCACCGCGCGAGGGTGCCATCGAACTGGTCAAGGCGTTTGGGCGGCAGGGGCCGCGTCGTATCGTCTATGTCTCCTGCAATCCCGCGACACTGGCGCGCGATGCTGCCGTGTTGGTTTCCATTTCTGGCTATCGCTTTGCGGCGGCGGGGGTGGTTAACATGTTTCCCCATACGTCGCATGTCGAGTCGATTGCCATTTTTGAACGGCCATAAAAAAGAGCGACCGAAGCCGCCCTTTGTTACAGCGTCTGCAGCGATTAATCGCGTTCGCCGGTAAAGGCCATGATCAGTTGCAGAAGGCTGACAAAAACGTTATAGATATCAAGGTAGACCGCAAGTGTTGCGCTGACGTAATTGGTTTCGCCACCTTGAACGATACGGCTGATGTCATACAGGATGTAAGCCGAGAAAATCAGAACCACGGCGGCGGCGATGGTCAGCGAAAGCGCCGGAATCTGGAAGAAGATATTGGCGACGGCAGCCAGCAATACAACAATCATGCCGACAAACAGAAACTTGCCCATGCCACTGAAATCTCGCTTGCTGACAGTGGCGACCGTCGCCATAGTGAAGAAGATCGCGCCGGTGCCGCCTGCTGCCAGGGCAATCATCGAGCCACCATTGGAAAATCCGAGTGCGACTTGCAGGATGCGCGACAGCATTAAGCCCATGAAGAAGGTGAACCCCAGAAGCAGGGCAACGCCGACGCCGCTATCCTTGTTTTTTTCGATCGCCCACATGAAGCCGAAGGCGATGCCCAGGAAGAGCATGAAAGAAATGAACGGACTGCCGGCCATGAAACTGAAGTTCATCTGAACACCGAGCAGGGCGCCGAGGACTGTCGGCACCATGGAAAGGCTCAGCAACATGTAAGTGTTGCGCAACACCCGGTTCTGTTGCAGTGCAAGTTCCGGTGAGCCCTGGCCAGCGATCTGGTAGTTGGTGGTCATGCGTGAAGCTCCGTTTCTTTGATGATGACAAGGTCTAAGACTAGCGGACCTCGCCGAAAGTTTCAATAATAGTTGACCTTACAAGTCAGGTAATGTTTTGACCGACTATGCTATCATGCGCGCCTTCCGGGGCTGTGGCAGAGCGGTTGAATGCACCGGTCTTGAAAACCGGCGTGCCGAAAGGCATCGTGAGTTCGAATCTCACCGGCCCCGCCAAATGGACATGTTGAAAGCGCCTCGTGGGGCGCTTTTTTCATGTCTGGGCGAGGTGTCAGCCGCCAATTGGTTACACATGAAGTCAATGACTTGGCTCAGTCCTGATCCAACATATGGTTGGTTAAAAGGACCGGAAAAGGACCGATAGTAGGTCCGGGTATAGATCAATTTGATGGCGTTGCTGGTAGGCAGCGCGGCCTGTCCATTGTTGAGTCTCTTGGCTTGAATGGCCATAAATTTCCTTTTTTATGCGTTCTTTCCCTTTCAATTTAATGGGATAAGGGTTGCGTTTGAGTAGTGCCCCGGGGAGCGATGGGCGGGGGCTGCCGTGGTGGCCCCTGGCGGGTCGTTCGGGCTGGCCGAGTAGGTGGTGGTGGCAGGCCTGCGGGCGGGGCAAGGCGAGGCTCTAGCGTGCGTCTGCGGGGCGGTGGCGGGCGCGGGTCGTTGAGGGGGATGGCTTCGCAGGATGTGCTGACGAAAAGTGACGAGGCCCCAGGATTTTTCCCCCGAGGCCCCGAAAAGCTGAGAACTGGAAACTGCCAGCCTTGTTGGTCAGGCTGCTGGGGTCACCTTTGCGAGCGGCACATAGACATTTCTCCCATGTTCTCGAACAGAGAACTGCCATAGATGCTGAACTGGATCGTTGCCGGTGTATTTTTCAATAATTCCAAGAGCTCGGCGTTTGCTGATGTTGGCGTCACCCGCAACGGCATTCGCTAACGCCATTTTGGTGTTGGTGCCAGCAGCGATTCTGCCAAGAATGCAATCAACTACCTCGGCATCATTTTTGGCATCGGCTTGCTGACTAATGATAGTACGCTGGGCATCATCGATCGCTTCAACCGAGAGAAGAATTGCGCTGTATGAAGCGGCCAGTTCGATGCTGTATCGGTAGGTGGCTTGCTTGAGCACGTTGCCTCGACTCTTGATGTTGTTGAAGCCAACTGTCTTTTCATTACCTTCCAGGCCGAGGAATTCGATGGTGTGGCAACAGTCGCAGTCGTCACGCAAGTCTGTCGTGCCACCGTACACAACCTTGCCGTTGCTGCCGGGGTTTTTGTTGGTGTGTGCCATGCCAATGACTGTGCCGCCTTTTGCAACAAATGGTCGGATTACCTTCATAAAATCACTCGCTTTTTTCTTGTCCATCAGGTCGGCGAATTTTTTCGTGGTGTCGAGGACAAGTGTGACACCTTGGGCTTGGCCCTTGTCGGTCATCTCGCCCAAAATTCCGAGGAAGTCTGCCGCTCGAAATCCGTTGTAATTTTCGGCTAGCATGTGGAAGCCGAACTCTTCAGCAACCGACAGCTTTTCAACCAATCCGTGTGCGTTGTCGTCGACATTGATGTAATACAGATTGGCTGGGTCAATTTTGCCAGCCTTGATGTCTTCGCAAAGGAGGGCGATCGTCAGTAATGTTTTTCCCGTCCCAGGTTCGGCATACATGAATGTCGACTGACCGATTAATGCCAGTCCACCAAGAATCTGCACCTGCTGACCGATTTCGCGGCTTAGGCTCTCGGACATTCCACGGAGAGAAAAGCGTTCAAGTGGGTTTGTTGAGCTGCTTCGACCGGCTTCTGCGCTAGGTTTTTCTAGAGGCAGTTTGGCCACCCCGATAACCTCGTATTCACAAGGCACGAAGGAATCATCCGCCTCGGAGCATATCGCCATCCAGTCGTGGCCTGCATCCTTGACGCGATTTAGGATGGTCCCGATGTTGTGACGGTTTGCACTGTTAGAGTTGAACGAGCGCCACTGTACTTCTAGGGCGCGTCTGCCAGGATAACTTGCCCCCCGTTTGCTGAACTGGTCGAAAAGCTCAAGTCCCTCGTCGCTGCCACCTGTGACGTTGTGGAGTGCCATTCCGACAGCAATCCACCATGGACGACCACCCTCTTCAGGGTCAAGTCGCTTGAGTAATGCAGCCAATCGGCCAACTGACCAGATGCTATATTTGTTGTCACAGTCGTCACTAGAAAATGCACTATTCATTGAGGCCGGTTGTTCATTACAAGATTGTCGCTGGCCTGCTGCTGCTCCCTGCAAGTCCTTGTATGCCTTGTCAATTGCAGCCAGTATCGTGTGTATGTGAATCCGCGCATCAGATGCATGCTTAATTTCTACTGCTCTTGGCGGGGCGTACTTGTAGTTATGCGTTCCGGGAAGGCGAAGTACGCTGGCAATATCTGCTGTGCGCGTATCATCGGCTAGAAGTCCGTGGGCTTCGGTTAGAGCCTTTAGTTTATTTGCATACGCTTGCCAAGGGTCTCGAGGAAGGAATCTATCGAATACCCAATACACATGGAGTCCTCCTCCGCTGTCGATCACGTAGGTCGGCGATTGAATTCCAATGGCAGTGCAGAACTTCAAGACGGCTTGCTCTGCCTCCTGAGTCGTTAGGTAACCTTTGCCCTTTGCGGCCTTGTCCTCGCCGCAATCGATATCTATCCAGATTCCGCCAGCTCCGGAGGTATTGGCAGCCTTGCGATTGTCAGTAGTTTCGTAACCCGCGATTGCGAAGTAAGCATCTGAGCCTTCTGATGATAGCTTTTGTGCAAACTGAACCGCTTCTTCTATCGAATTGACGGGAATGTTGCGGAAAATCTTTGTATGCCTGTTTAGCGTCGCGATCTGATATTTTTCGTCTGGAAAACGCCAGAGTGCTTCTAGTAGTTGGCGGCAAGAACTGCCACTGCTGATAGACGGAGATGTTCTTCCAATTTTGATGTTTTTTGGGTCGATGGGGATATGCCGACTGCTAGACGCAATAGCCCCATGCTTCTTCATGGTATCCATGAAAATTACTCCTGTAATACAGGTGTCCAGCTTGGGTGGGTTACTGGTCAGGCCGCTGCACCGTGTTCCGTGCCGCGTAGGGGCTATGCTATTAGTCAGTCACCGGGGCTAAGCTTTGAAACGCCCCTGAATTGTGTCAGTCACCGGGGCGAAACATTGAACGCCCCTGAATTAAGTCAGCTGTATATTCTGATCAACCTTGCCAGTGGTTGCGATTTTACTCTTGTCGTTTAGGTCGTCAAGGATACTGAATGTGTCTCAACATGACGACGCTGCGGCAGTGGGCGAGAAAGTGGAAGTCTGAAAATCTGCGGAACTGCTTCCGGTGCGGAGATTCAGATTCCCCAGAATTTCAGGTTTTATGGTCTTCAGTCGATCGCCGCCCGAATTTCCGCTGCCTCGGGGTGTGCCATGGCGAACTCATAGAGCCAGTGATAGTGGTCAGCGCATGTCTCGCCGAATGATCCTTCGCCAAAGGAGAGATTGCTGTACGCATAGAGGCAGGCTGTAATGCCCAAGGCCTCAGTTGACATCGACCCTTCGTAGCCATTGTCGGCAAGAACCGCAAACGATTCATCCTGCTTTGGAGCCATGTAGAAGCCGCCATTGCTGAGCAGGTAGAAATGCCAGTAGCCACCGGAGTAGGCTTGGGCAAGCTGCGTAGCGAACTGGTAGATCATGGGCTCGACAGTGAGCGGATATCGAATGCCGAAATGCTGGTCGGCGGCATCCATGCGTTGTGGCGCCGGAACGATCTTGGCGGTAATGATGCTCATATAAATGCTCCTTGTCGGAAGAGGGTCGCAAGCACCCATTCCCTTATCAACAGACGTGCAGAATCCTTGGCAGGTACGCCAATACAGGTCAGATGTCAGTCGAATTTAGGGAAGGGTGCTGCGGTACTGCTATGTCGGCGCTGGGAATGGCCGAGCGGTAATGCCGGTGATGCGGTCAGTCGAAGTACAAGTTCGCCATCATGTGCGCGGTGGTCACGGCCATGTCGGCAATGTCCAGGTCAAGCATGGCGTCGATGGCGGTCAGCAGGTGGTAGTCATACACGGCATTGCTCCTTCATTTGGAAAAGTAATGAATGGCGCCCAAGATCATCAGCAGGCCGACGAACGCAGGCAAGGACACAGAGAAAAGTGCAGCAAGGGCAACGATGGCAAGTAAGGTCTTGGTGGCCGCGAAACAGCCGAGGATGATGAAGCCCAAGAGGGCGGCAACGATTACAGTCATACGCTCTCCTTGGCCGGCCTTTTCTTCTTCACTGGCTCAGGTGGTGCATCCGTTGCAACAGCCAGGTTGGTGCCGCTGGTGATTAGGGCAGCGCATTTCTTCTTGAATGCCTCAATATCGCCAAGCAGGTAGCCGCTATCCTTTTCCTTGCCAGCCTTGACCAGACCTTCCGCCACCAGCGCAGCAAAGAGGAATGCCGGGCTATTGCTCGACTTGCCACGGAACAGTGCCTGCATGGCTCTGGAGGTCATGGTTTTATCGACGGGATGCTGAGTCAGCAATTTCTCGATGGCGGTCAGTGCTACCCAGTCTGAATTGAACTGGCCGTTGCCGCTGTTGCTCACGATCCTAAATTGAATCTCGCCGTCAGCCGTGCATCCAAGGTGGTAGGTCAGCTCGGAGCGCCCGGACAAGGTATGGCAGGTGGCGATCTTCAGGATGCGGCTAGGCGGGGCATTGATAACTTCCTTCTTCATAGGACTTCCTTTCGTAGTATTGGTAAATGCTTATGGAATTGGCCTTCATATAAGATGGCAAATGATGCGCAGTACTATTTCAGCCACGTTTAGTTAGGTTGAACTCACGCCGAATGATCTCCAGTAGGGCCAGGCATTCCGCATGGTCACGAGACAGCCCAGCATCGAATACCAAGATGCCTGCGCGCTCCTCGTAGGTCTCTCGCTGGCGTTCATCCAAGTGGTGCAGTAGGTCGGCCACAATCTCGTTACGCGGCTTGGGGTAAGTGCTCATAGCGGCTCCAGAAATGAAAAAAGCCATCGTATGGATGGCCCTTGGGGTGGGTAAATTGCTCTTCGGCAGGTCATGGCGTAGTCATTGCTGGGGTTGCGAATGATCGACACATAGCCAGCAGGTCTGCGTCGATGCCTTCTTGGTCCGGCACAAAGATCGCGGCAAAAGCCCCATCGTCATTGCCAATGAAGACCAGTTCGTAGATGCAGGTGTTGTCATTTCTGTGTTCCTCAAGGATATCGGTACAGGGATAAAAGTCAGGATGGCCGAAGGGTAGGTCGTCGAAGAGGCTGGTCATGATGGGGAATCCAGCTGCCTGCTCAATTTCAGAAACTGCCTCCCCTCCCTCCACCACAATGAAGTAGCCATCAGGGGAAATGCTGGGGGCGGCAGGCGTAGCACTCGGGGCAAGTTGCTGGAATCGCAAGCTGACCAGTTGCCTGATGCCGGGGTTAGTGATGCGCTGAACTTCTGATGCGTTACGGATGATCAGCATGGGTGTCTCCTATATATGGTTTGCTGCGGCTGTTGGTGGGCAGTCGGGTACGACGGCTTGCTCTATGCGTGGAGAGGCTGAAGGGGTACGGCTGGCTGGTGATTGAAGATAGTGGGAACATGGATTGCACCTTTCTGAAATGACAAAAGAAAACGCCCCGAGGATTTCTCCAGGGGGCGTCGGGATGATTTATTTTCTGGCTACAAGTTGGACTTGGTGGCCTCGTTGCTCATTTCTTGGATTTGCTGCAGGTCTTCTGAATTACCCAAATGAATGCCAAGAGCAACATCAGAGATAGAAATGGCTGGGCATACTCCACCAGCGAGATGAGAGCAGCCGCCCCAAGGAGACCGTAGCCACCTCCGAGCATCAACACGTCAAGGAATCTAGCGCCGATCTTTTGTTGATAGCTTGCAAACTGCTCGGCGCCAGTTTGATTGAGGCGCTTGAAACGACGATTGCCATTCCAAATTAATAGTATTCCCCCGACGGTGACTGATAGCACTATCAGCAGACCTGAGTCGTTCATGGCTGCCGATGCTTACTGCTGGCCAGTCGCCAATGGAACAGGGAAGAAGCCACTGGATTGAATCGCCTCTACCGGCTCATCAGCGAAGAACACGCGAACTTTGTATCCTCCATCGAGTTTCCATTTGTCTTGGCTAAGTACCCATTTCTCTACAAATTCTGTGACTGTCTTCCGTGCATGCTCTCGCTGCAATTCGAGATACTTCTGGGAGGTGGCTCGTTGCCCAAGAAATGCAGTAATGGTTTTTTGAAGTTCAGATATCTGCGAGGCGCCAGAAAAAACTGACCATTTTCCGAAGGACTCCCCTTCCAGTTTTGCTGTGTCAATTGCCACGGGGAGGGATGGTTTTACTGCGGGGGCAACGACTACAAAAGTCTTGTCTCGACGGATAAAACGCCATTCAGGAGCCAGTTCTACATGGTATCGATAGGTGGCAGGAACGCGAATTCTGGCTACTGATTTTCCTAGATTGATTCCGAGAGCAGCATAGGTTGTAGCTTGCTCGAAAATTTCTGTGGCAACGATGCTTGATACCTCAAGTAGTCCACCTTTTGTTCGCATGACCACCTGTTCATCTTGAGCGACAACGGTAACTGGGCCTGGTACGGCAAGTTGCGTTCCGTGACCGTAATAGATGCCTGCGCCAACGCTGGCACCGATCACAACTAGTAGAGCGATAATTTTTGTAAGCATATCGTGCAATTGAAGGCGAAAAAGTGCCCCAAGAGGAAAGCTAGTTGGGGCCGTATGGTGACACGTGCTTCTGACATTTTCAGGGTGTAACGTGCAGATGGTTATCTCTTAAATCCATCGTCATTTGTGTACATAACAAATGACTCGTCGTCGATATACAAGCGAACCTTATATATAACTCCAATTTTTTTAATTATTGAGAGTTGAATTCCGCTTTTTAATATCATGCATTCTTCATTTTTTAGAAGGGCTTTGTATTGCTGCGAGTCCCTCTCTGAAGCAGCGCGCCATATCTCTTTTAGTCCAGAGTAGGTATTGCAAAACGGAAAGTCTTCAGTAGACACTTCTGCTGAAGCAGTAGTAGTAATTAGAAGCACACAAAAGGCAATAACGTAGCTCTTTGTATTCATTGTAAATCCTCCTTATTGTTATGCTGAATTTTATGAAAGCATTACCTTGCCCATAGGCGATTGATTGTGCTCAACCTAGGTCAGTTTTTGGATGTAGGTGCGTAATGACGAATGGCTTATTGGGGCAAAAATAATTCATGTTAATTGGGAAGTTCGATATTGAAGAACTGGTGAATTAAGCTCCAATTTTAGGTTAACCATTATGACAAACATTGTAACGAATAACGTGACGACGAGTGTGGGGTTTGTCACGAGACTCGCAACATGTCTCGGCCAGCCCCTCATTTGCCCACAGTTATCGGACGCAGGATTCGTGCGTTACGTGAGGAACTTGGGTGGTCACAGGAAAAGGTTGGCGTTGCGATCGGGATTGATGAGTCCAGCGCTAGGGCTCGGATCAGCCGCTATGAACTTGGCGTTCATGAGCCGCCGCTTCCAACTGTTAGGAAGATGGCAGAAGTGCTGGACGTGCCACTGTCCTATCTTTATTGCGAGGACGATGATATTGCGTTGCTGCTGTTGAAGTTGCACCAACTGAGTGATGATCGATGCAGCATGAAGGTGCAGGAATTCCTCTTGATCCTTGATCAACTCTGATTTCTTGCGCTCTAAACGATAGCTTTTCTATTTCTTGAGTGAGTGCTTCGTGCACAAAGCGGAAATTGACGGACCTGGAAAGCAGACGATCATTGATGCAAGAGCAGGCACCAACCTACTACGCAGTGATAATTAGTCAAACACTTTCAAGAAGCTCGAAAAGTTTGAACACAATCTCGTCCGTCACTTTGTTCGCCAAGTCAGCATCAATGGAGTAGTTCTTGAATGTAATTCCAACGATGTCGCGTGGGATGCCTGGAACAGGCGTATCGTCGAGATAGATCGGAATAACAGCAGCTTCCGCGACTCTAGGAGCGAAGCACTCTCTTTCGAAAGTGGGCCAGATTTTCTCGACATGATGCTTGTCGAGCAAGCAAATCACGAATCGAGCTTGTTCGCCAAATATCTGTGTGAAGCTTTTGTGCCATGCCTTTCCGAGATAGTTGGCCTCAAAATACTCGTCATAGAATACGGCGCAATCAAAGATGTCCAACTGATCAGCGATTAATCGAGCGAGTTCACGATTCTCTCCCGCAAACGATATCGCAAAGTCAAACTGATACTCCTTAATACCCGATCTAAATCCACATGCGGACCTAATCTCATCCCAATTGAGGTGCTTTAGGTAATAGAAAAGAGCAGGGTCTTCAATTGCAAATAGCTTGGTTTCAGAATTGTAGTAGAAGTAGCGGTCGCATATTGGCTTTGACTCAATCAATGTGGACAGGCGCTTTTCTTTTATGTTGTTGATACTTCCACGAACATCTGCATTGGCGTTTGCCAACTCTGTTAGGTCTACTATGGAACTGTCTTGCTCGGCAACACAACGGAGCACCTTTAAATATGGATCATTGGTTGATCTAAAACGCCGCCCCCGGCAAAACTCCTTGACTGCTTCTTGGTAAGAGTGCTCAAGTCGCTGCACGACTCTGCTACGGAGTTCGCCGGAGTTGAACTTCAGGCCTACTGACTTAGCTTGAGTCTCCGTGACCTGATTGATTAGGCATATGGTCTGACAGACAAGCTGGGTCAGCCAGTAGTCGCCCTTGGTTTCAGCGAAGATCGCATTAACGTCACCGAATTGCACCTGGAGGCGTTCTTCACCCTTGAGCACGAGCTCGGCCGTGGTTTCTAGTGAAGCAGGGGCGATGCGGTGAATGCCGCAACGCTTTGCAATGTCATGCACGAGGTGGATAAGCTCGCTGCCAACTCGATTGATCCCGATGATGACGACCTTCGGGTGGCTATCATCGTCATACTCCTCTGCCGAAATCTTTACGATATCCGCGATCTTTGCTTGGATGGAGCTTTCCAGACGGTGAAAGTCATCTACAATAAATCTTCCTTTGGGAGCGTGCTCAGCGAGTTCGAGAATACGGGCCATGTCTTTGCTTCGCCGCGCAGAAAGATACTCAAAGCCAGCGCTAGGCAGAGATTCTTCAATGATCTTTTTGACTGCGGTAGTCTTGCCCGTGCCAGACTGCCCCTCAACGATCACTGGTTTTCCAGGATTCCGAATATCAACGAGAAGTTCGCCGAAGTTCGGCGGGCGGACAAACGTGAACTCTGGCACACCCTCGGTACGGAAAACCTCCTCAAGTGGATAATTCATTTGTTCTCCTCGAATGGCAGAATGATTTTATTAGCGCAGTAGCATACGCTAGCGGGGCGCAAATGTCTGCTTTGGGCTACCTCGTTATTTGGCCGCTTCTGGCCGATCACAGCCAGATAGCTACCCCCTCCACATCTCGAATTTCCCGCCGCACCCGACGCCTCGTCGCCAGCCTTTGCCCTGAATGGGAGTCGGTGAAATCGAGTTGGCGTCAGGTCGTCGGGGGCCGTAAAAGAGTGGAATCCTGAGCACACGAATTTCTGGCTTCTGCTACCCCTCCATCCCATCACCATCGTGCAGGGAGGGCAAAATTCCAGATTTTCAGTTTCTCGGGATGTCGATCAGGCGAGCTTCGCAGCCAATCGCTCCACCTTCATGTGGCTATACCGCGCAAGGCAGGCTAGGGTCTTGTGCCCCGATATTGATGCAACCTCCACGGTACTTAGCCCCAATTCATGCAACCGGCTGACTGCCTCATGTCTAAGATCATGCCATCGCAGGTCTTTGATGTTGGCCCTCTCGCGTGCGTACTCAAAGGCACATCGAACTGTTGGCATGGGTACCGGGAAGACATAGCCTTTCAGGTCTCGTGGCAGTGCCGATAGAACTCTCACTGCTTTACCGGATAGTGGGATCACACGGTTATCGCCATTCTTGGTGCCTCTGAGAACAGCGATCCGTTTGCCCAGGTCAACATCACACCATTGCAGCTTAAGGGCTTCGCTTCTCCGGCAGGCGGTCTCGATGGAGAACTGGAACAGTGGCGCAATCCATGAGTTCCGGCATTTCTGAAGTTCGGCCAGTAGCCTTTCCTCTTCATTGCCAACTAGCCTACGTTCTCGACCTTGACCCATTGATGGCTTCCGAATGCCTCTCACTGGATTAGTGATGGCATACGACCACTCCAGCCGAGCGTGCTCAAAGACACCTGACAAGGCACATAGATCATGCAGTACCGTAATGGGCTTCACGTTGGCTAAGCGCCGATCCCTGAATGCTGCCACTTCCGCTGGGGTGATTGACTTGATGTTCAGTGTTGCAACCTTGTCGGCCTTGATGACGCCAAGCCGATACTTCTCCTGCTCCCCGCCGCGTTTGGTGGGTGTTACCTCCTTTCTGTAGCGATCAATGAGGTCGGCGAGGGTGGTTGTGGTGGTCTCGGCAGATGTGTATTCCCCGAGGTCCATTGAGCGTTCGACGCCCCGGGCCCATCGCTGAGCATCTTCCTTTGTGTCAAAGGCCTTTGAGAGAATTGGAAAGCCCTGTCGTTGTATGCGACACTGCCATTTGTTGGTTCTGAATCTGATTGATGCCATTACGTACCTCCTAAAAGGACGTTGGCAGGACCGAGCGAGTTACTGACTTTGCGTGATTTTTGATGGGCGTTGCGAGGCATCTACCATTGCGGCAGTGCTAGTGGTGCTTCCCTAGATCTTGAAAACCGGCGTGCCGAAAGGCATCGTGAGTTCGAATCTCACCGGCCCCGCCAGCGGGCGCACACAGCATGCGCCCCTGGGTCATCTGTCATTTGCCCGCACGGCGTCAGCCCAGCAGTTCGGTGTTTCGTAGAGACGAACGCGCTCCAGTTGAAGGTGGTTCCCGTAGGTGTCGCGGTAAACCGCATTCAGGCAGTCAAAAGCGATTCGGGCAAGATTCTCCGCGGTCGGAACGCGGTCGAGAACCACAGTCTTGTGGCCTGGCAACGAGCTTAGAAAGTCCACGATCGCCTGATCGCCGGCGAATGCCAGAAATGCATGATCCCATTCGTCAACCAGATGGGTTTTTGCGAGATCCTTGACTTGCGAAAAATCCATGACCATGCCGTTGGCCGCATCGCCCGCCTTGTCAATAATGTTTCCCGACAGCGTGATTTCGATGGCATAACGATGCCCGTGCAGATGGCGGCACTGGCTCTTGTGATCCGGGATACGGTGGCCCGCATCAAATTCGAGGCGGCGGGTAATCAGCATGGCAGTTTCGTTTTTTATGCGGTCGCGGATTATACAATGGGCGCATGCTGACCATCGAAGACCATCGGCGCGACAGTGCCGGGTTACGCTATGTCTATCCCGTCGTTTCCCGCCGGGCCGGCGGCGTTTCCGTGGGCATCAATCTGAATGTCAACAACGCCTGCAACTGGGCCTGCGCATATTGTCAGGTTGAAAACCTGACACGCGGCGGCCCGCCGCCTGTCCTGCTCGATCTTCTGGAGGCCGAGTTGAGCGGATTTCTCGATGCCGCGTTAAATGGTGACTTCATGACCCGTGAGGTGCCGGACGGTTCGCGCCAGCTAGTCGATGTGGCATTTTCCGGTAACGGTGAGCCGACCAGTGCTGCCGAATTCGCCGATGCGGTGATTCGGGTGCGCGATGTTCTTCGGCATCATGGGCTGGCGGGCCACCTGCCGGTGCGCCTGATCACGAATGGCAGCCTGCTCCATCGGTCACGGGTGCAGGATGGTGTCCGGATTCTGGGAGAAATCGGTGGGGAAGTCTGGTTCAAACTGGACCGCGCCCTGTCCGGTGAGGCCGAAGCGGTCAACGGCGTGCCGATGGACGCGAGCAGGGTTGTGCGCAATCTGGGCCGGTGCGCGCATCTGGCTACAACCTGGGTACAGACCTGCTGGTTTGCGCTGGACGGGGAAGCGCCGGGGCCTGCATCGCGAGCGGCTTACTGTGCCCTGCTCAAACCCTTGGCGCCGAAACTTGCAGGCGTCCATCTCTACGGACTGGCGAGACCTTCGCTGCAGCCCGCCGCGCCCCGGTTGAAACGTTTGGCGGCGGGCGCAATGGAAGCGTTTGCCGAGGAAGTCCGAAAAGAAACTGGCATCCGGGTTGTTGTCTCCCCGTGATGCCCGTTATTTCCAGCAAGTGGTCAGGCGGCCTTTTTTGCCTTGGTGCGCGCTGATTTCTTGAGCGACTTGTACAACTCGGGTTCCTGGGCTTTCAGGTACTCGATCACTTCCCAGTCATCACGCTTGATGGACTTGATATCGACCTGTTCAACATGGACCAGGCGCAAAAGTTCACGTACCGGCTTTGGCATGTTGCGGCCACTTTCGTAACGGGAGCCGCCGCTTTGCGTGACGCCGAGGGTCGACCAGAACTGTTGCTGGTTCAGTCCGAGTTTGCGGCGGATTTCGCGAGCGTCGATCTTTTCTATGGTCTTTGCAGTAGTCATTATCTTCTCTCCTTGTGCAGTTGGTCTGACGATACCCAAGCGGGCTGGCTTTATATTACTTAGGTGATAAGCGCAGTGTAGCGAGGGTTATGACAATAGACAAGTGCCAATGCCATAAATTCACTACAATTCGATTAGGGAAAACCCTGTAAGTTCCGTTTGTTGTGTTCACCGCCTTACCAGGAAATTGCTGAATCCGGTGCTTCCACTGTCGCGTCGGATGCACTAACATCGGCAGTCCAATAATCCTGAAATTCCGGAGAGACATCATGCAGGTCAGGGAGATCATCAAACTCAAGGGCGGTACCCTGTTTACCGCAACCCCCCGACAATCCCTTGCGCTGGCGATCGATACGATGGCCGAACTCGATGTCGGGTCGCTCGTGGTCATGGAGTCGGGGGCGATGGCCGGGATGCTGACCTTTCGGGAGGTGATGTTGGCCCTCAAGCAGCACGGCTCGGCGACGGATGGCGTGACAGTGGGTGATGTGATGGTCAAGGATCCGGTCACCGCATATCCTGACATGCAGGCCAACGACCTGCGCCGCCTGATGATCGAAACGCACTCGCGCTATCTGCCGGTCATGGAGGGTACGACGCTCCTCGGTGTGATCTCCTTCCTCGATGTGGCAAAAGCGGTTCTTGAGGAGCAGAATTTCGAGAACAAGATGCTCAAGAATTACATCAAGAACTGGCCGGATGAACCAAAGGCTTGAATTTGCCCGTTCCCGCAATGGCGACTACGGTCGCCATTTTGTTGTAGTCTGGTGCGATGAGGGCTTTCTGCCCGGCATGCTAAACTTGACTCCCCCTTCCTGAACGCGCGCTCCATGTCCGGCAATACCTTCGGCACCCTGTTTACCGTGGCTTCCTTCGGCGAGTCGCACGGCCCCGCAATCGGTTGTGTCGTCGACGGGTGCCCGCCGGGTTTGGCGCTGTGCGAGGCGGACATCCAGGCTGAACTGGACCGTCGCAAGCCGGGGACGTCGCGCCATGTGACGCAGCGTCGCGAGCCTGATTCGGTGGAGATTCTTTCCGGCGTGTTCGCGGGCAAGACGACGGGAACGCCGATCGCGCTGTTGATTCGCAATCAGGATCAGCGAAGCAAGGACTATGGCAACATTGCCGATACCTTTCGCCCGGGGCATGCTGACTACACCTACACGCAAAAATACGGGTTCCGCGACTACCGCGGCGGCGGTCGTTCGTCGGCCCGCGAAACTGCGGTGCGCGTTGCGGCCGGAGCAATCGCCCGCAAGTGGCTGAATGAGCGTTATGGCGTAAGCATTCGCGGCTGGATGAGCGCGCTTGGGCCGATTGATATTCCTTTTGTTACGGCCGATGACATCGACGGCAATGCCTTCTTTGCCCCCAATGCGGCCCTCGTGCCTGAACTGGAAGCGTACATGGACAGCCTGCGCAAATCGCTTGATTCGGTCGGCGCGAAAATCACGGTCGCCGCGACGGGTGTCCCGCCGGGCTGGGGTGAGCCGGTCTATGATCGTCTCGATGCCGAAATCGCCTACGCGATGATGGGTATCAATGCGGTCAAGGGGGTCGAGGTCGGCGCCGGTTTTGCTTCCGTGGCTCAAAAGGGCAGCGAACACGGTGACGAAATGACACCAGAAGGATTCGTCACGAATAACGCCGGGGGCATTCTCGGGGGTATTTCCACCGGGCAGGACATTGTCGTCAACATGGCGATCAAGCCGACCTCGTCGATCGCTCAACCGCGTCGTTCGATCGACCGTCTGGGTAACGCCATCGAAGTCGCAACGGAAGGCCGGCACGATCCTTGTGTTGGCATTCGCGCCACGCCAATTGCTGAAGCCATGCTGGCGTTGGTGTTGATGGACCACGCGCTTCGCCATCGTGCGCAGTGCGCTGATGTTGTTTGCGAGACCCCGCGCATCCCGGGAAAAATCGCGTAAAATCTTGTCCTTTTTTACCGCTCGCTGAGCGGAATATCCGTTACAGGGAGAACAACATGCAAGTCGATCACCACGACCTTCATCACGATTTTCCGGAATTCACCGACGCAATTCATGCGCTGAAGACCGGCAACGCACACTTTGCCAAGCTGTTTGACAGCTACCATCGCCTGACCGGCAAGGTCGAGGATCTTGAAGAGCACGATATGCCCGTCGCGGATTTCACCCTCGAAGACATGAAGAAGCAGCGCGTCAAGTTGAAGGACGAGCTCTATCATTTGCTCCTCGCCTACCGCGCCGGCCAGCAGTCAGCCAAGGCCTGATCTGCCCTAACGGAGCGGCATCCGCTGAGATCGCCGGATGCATGTATTGCCCTACTGGCGGCTCTCCGGCTACTACTTCTTCTACTTTGCCTTCATCGGCGCTTTTTCGCCGTATTTCGGGCTCTATCTCCAGTCCCTGAATTTTTCTGCCTGGGACATCGGTCTGCTGATGTCCCAGATGCAGTTGATGCGGCTCTTCGGTCCCACGCTCTGGGGCTGGCTGGCCGACCGTTTCGGCCGACGCACGGCAATCATCCGTCTGGCTGCCGTTATCGCCCTGGCGGGTTTCACCTCCTTTTTCTGGCTTGACCGGCTCGTCGGCATGCTGCTGGCAATGGCGATCCTTGCCTTTTTCTGGAGTGCCGCGCTGCCCCTGGTGGAGACGCTGACTTTCGACCACTTGCGCGAGCAACGCGGAGGCTACAGCCGCATTCGCCTTTGGGGGTCGATCGGCTTCATAGTAGCCGTCATGGGAACCGGCGCACTTCTCGACTGGACTGCGCCCAGTGGGGTTCTGTGGATGTGCTGGGGAATTCTCGTGGGAATTCTGGCGCTGGCGCTGGTGCTGCCTGAGTCGCCACCGACGCCGCCCGCCCACGTTAGTCAGCCGATCATGGAAATCCTCCGCCAGCCGCGGGTCAGGGCATTGATGGCTGCCTGTTTCGCGATGTCCGCCGCGCATGGGGCGTTTTATGTTTTCTACTCGATTCACCTTGCGGGGTATGGCTATACCAAAACCGAGGTCGGTGCCCTTTGGTCGCTGGGAGTAATCGCTGAAATCGTTATCTTCATGATGATGGCGCTGCTGTCGGCCCGGTTTTCGCTGCGCGTCATCCTGCTTGCGAGCTTCGCAGCAGCGGTGTTGCGCTTTCTCCTGATGGGTTGGGGGGCCACTTCGGTCTGGCTGATGATTCTTGTCCAGTTGCTGCATGGGCTGACTTTCGGCGCCTATCATGCCTCGGCCATCGCGGCGGTCAATCGCTGGTTTCCCGGGCGGGCGCAGGGGCGGGGTCAGGCGCTGTACTCCAGTATTTCCTTTGGCGCCGGCGGGCTGCTGGGGGCGCTGGTCAGCGGCCTGACCTGGGAGAACTGGGGGGCCGGGTGGACATTTACGCTGAGTTCGGGGTTTGCGCTGGCGGGACTTTTTATGGTCTGGCGCTGGGTTCGTGAGTCTGCCGGTCCCGTACTTCCACTGGGCGCGGTCGACGGCCAAAACGGGGCAAAAAAAGCCGATCCTGTGCCATAATTCGGCGCTTTACGGCCCACGCAAAGCGTTCCATGTCGAAGACACTTTACGACAAGCTCTGGGAGAACCACGTCGTCCATCAGGAAGCTGATGGCACGGCGCTCCTTTATATTGACCGCCACCTGGTGCACGAAGTGACCAGCCCGCAGGCATTCGAGGGCCTCAAGCTGGCCGGCCGCAAGGCGTGGCGCATTTCGTCCATCGTCGCCACGGCCGACCACAACACCCCGACCGACCACTGGGATGAGGGAATCAAGGATCCGGTTTCGCGCCAGCAGGTCGAAACGCTTGACGCCAATATCCGTGAAGTCGGCGCATTGGCCTATTTTCCGTTCAAGGATCCGAAGCAGGGCATCGTCCATGTCGTCGGCCCGGAAAACGGCGCGACACTGCCCGGCATGACTGTCGTCTGCGGCGATTCGCACACCTCGACGCATGGCGCCTTCGCTTGTCTGGCGCACGGGATTGGCACCTCGGAAGTCGAGCATGTGCTGGCCACGCAGTGCCTGCTGCAGAAGAAGTCGAAGACCATGCTGATCGCCGTCGACGGCAAGCTCGGCAAGGGGGTCACCGCCAAGGATGTGGCGCTGGCCGTCATCGGCACCATTGGCACGGCCGGCGGCAACGGCTACGCCATCGAATTCGGCGGCAGCGCCATTCGCGGTCTGAGCATGGAAGGGCGCATGACCCTGTGCAACATGGCCATCGAAGGCGGGGCGCGCATGGGCTTCGTCGCAGTCGACGACAAAACCATCGATTATTTGAAGGGCCGTCCGTTCTCGCCGAAGGGCGATATCTGGGATAAGGCCGTGGCCTACTGGCGCACGCTGCAATCCGACCCCGGTGCGCAGTTCGACCGCGTGGTGAAGCTGCAGGCCGAGGACATCCGCCCGCAGGTGACCTGGGGTACTTCGCCGGAAATGGTTGTCGCCATCGACGCGGCCGTCCCCGATCCGGCCAAGCAGGTCGACCCGGTCAAGCGTGAGGGGATGGAGCGCGCGCTGCACTACATGGGCCTCAATCCGAATACGCCGATCAAGCAGATTGCCATCGACAAGGTGTTCATCGGTTCCTGTACCAACTCGCGTATCGAGGATCTGCGCGATGCTGCGTCTGTTCTCAAGGGGCGCCATGTCGCTGCCAACGTCAAGCTGGCGCTGGCCGTCCCGGGTTCCGGGCTGGTCAAGCGTCAGGCCGAAGCCGAGGGGCTGGACAAGGTGTTCATCGCTGCCGGATTCGAATGGCGCGAACCGGGGTGTTCGATGTGTCTGGCGATGAATGCCGATCGTCTGGAACCGGGCGAACGTTGCGCCTCGACCTCGAACCGCAATTTCGAGGGGCGTCAGGGTCCGGGCGGGCGTACCCATCTGGTCAGTCCTGCGATGGCGGCGGCGGCGGCGATTGCCGGCCGTTTTGCCGATGTTCGTGAGGTTTTGTGAGTAAGGAGTTGATGATGAAAAAAGGCATTTTTCTGCTGTTGACCGTGGCTGCCCTGGTTTCAGCTTCCGGCTGTAACACGGTGGCCGGCATTGGCAAGGACATCGAGAAGGGTGGCGAAGCCATCCAGAAATCGACCAGGTAAGGGGTTTCATGGACAAGTTCGTTCGCCTGGAAGGGCTGGTGGCGCCGCTTGATCGCAACAACGTCGATACCGATGCGATCATTCCCAAGCAGTTCCTGAAATCGATCAAACGTTCCGGCTTCGGTCCGAATGCCTTTGACGAATGGCGCTACATGGATGTCGGTCAGCCCGGGCAGGATAATTCCGGCCGTCCGAAAAATCCGAATTTCGTCCTCAATCAGCCCCGCTACCAGGGCGCTCAGGTACTGCTGACCCGCGCCAATTTCGGTTGCGGCAGTTCGCGCGAGCACGCGCCCTGGGCGCTGCTCGATTTCGGCTTCAAGGCGATCATCGCCGAGTCCTTTGCCGATATCTTCTTCAACAACTGCTTCAAGAACGGCATCCTGCCCATCGTCCTGCCGGCGGCTGAAATCGAAGCGCTGTTCCAGCAGGTCGAGGCGACGCCCGGCTACCGGTTGATCGTCGACTTGCCGGCGCAAGCGGTGATCCGCCCCGATGGTTACGGCATGCCGTTTTCGATCGACGACTTTCGCAAGGAATGCCTGTTGAACGGCTGGGACGACATCGGCCTGACACTGCGCCATGCCGACAAGATCAAGGCCTTCGAAGAGAAGCGCCGGATCGACCAGCCCTGGCTGTTCGCATAACAAGGAGACGACATGAAAATTTGTGTGCTGCCGGGTGACGGCATCGGTCCCGAAATAGTGGCGCAGGCTGTGCGCGTCCTCGGGGCGCTTGACCTCAGGTTCGAGATGGAAGAAGCGCTGCTCGGCGGCGGCGCGGTCGACGCGACCGGCAGCCCGTACCCCGAACCAACGCAGAAGCTGGCCCGCGAAGCCGATGCCGTGTTGCTTGGCGCCGTCGGCGGCCCGCAGTGGGACAGCTTGCCGCGGGAGCAGCGTCCGGAGCGCGGCCTGCTCGGCATCCGCAAAGATCTCAACCTGTTCGCCAACCTGCGTCCGGCCATCCTTTATCCTGAATTGGCCAATGCTTCCACGCTGAAGCCGGAAGTGGTTGCCGGCCTCGACATCCTGATTATTCGCGAACTGACCGGTGACATCTACTTCGGCCAGCCGCGCGGCGTGCGCGAGGAAAACGGCGAGCGCGTCGGCTTCAACACCATGGTTTATAGCGAATCCGAAATCCGCCGTATCGGCCATGTCGCCTTCCAGGCAGCGCAAAGGCGCAACAGGAAACTGTGCTCGGTCGACAAGATGAACGTGCTCGAATGCACCCAGCTCTGGCGCGACGTGATGATCGAGATTGCCCATGATTACCCGGATGTCGAGCTCAGCCACATGCTGGTCGATAACGCCGCGATGCAACTGGTCAAGGCGCCGAAGCAGTTCGACGTGATGGTCACCGGCAATATGTTCGGCGACATCCTGTCCGACGAAGCCTCGATGCTGACCGGCTCGATCGGCATGCTGCCGTCCGCCTCGCTTGATGAAAAGAACAAGGGGCTCTACGAGCCGTCGCACGGTTCGGCCCCGGATATCGCCGGCAAGGGGATCGCCAATCCGCTGGCCACCATCCTGTCGGCGGCGATGATGCTGCGCTACACCTTCGGGCTGGAAGCCGAGGCACTGCGCGTCGAAAATGCGGTCAAAGTAGTCTTGGCGCAAGGTTATCGCACCGGCGACATCTACGAGCGCGGCACCAACAAGGTCGGCACGAAGGAAATGGGCGACGCTGTGCTGGCGGCGCTGGCGTAAACCGAACGACGGGTTCGGACGTTAAATTAAGATTAATTCGGAGAGAGAGTCATGAAGAAGGTTGGTCTGGTCGGGTGGCGTGGGATGGTCGGTTCCGTGCTGATGCAGCGCATGGTCGAAGAGGGCGATTTCGCCCATATCGATCCGGTGTATTTCTCCACCTCTGCCGCGGGCGGCAAGGCGCCGGTTTTCGGCGGCAAGGAAGCCTCCCTGCCGCTGCAGGATGCCTCCAACATTGAGGCGCTGAAGGCTTGCGAGATCATCATCACCTGCCAGGGCGGTGACTACACCAAGGAAGTCTTCTCCAAGTTGCGCGCCACCGGCTGGAACGGTCACTGGATCGACGCTGCTTCCGCCCTGCGCATGGCGGACGACGCCGTGATCATTCTCGACCCGGTCAATATGAACGTGATCAAGGATTCGCTGGCTAGGGGTGGCAAGAACTGGATCGGTGGCAACTGCACGGTGTCGCTGATGCTGATGGGTCTCGGCGGCCTGTTCCAGAACGACCTGATCGAATGGGCGACGTCCATGACTTATCAGGCTGCGTCCGGCGCCGGTGCGCAGAACATGCGCGAACTGATTGCCCAGATGGGCGCTATCCATTCGTCGGTCGCCGACCTGCTGGCCGATCCGGCTTCCGCCATCCTCGATATCGACCGCAAGGTTGCCGAAACCATTCGTTCCGATGCCTTCCCGAAGAAGAACTTCCGCAACACGCCGCTGGCCGGTTCGCTGATTCCGTGGATCGACGTGCCGGTCGATGGCGGCCAGTCCAAGGAAGAGTGGAAGGGCGGTGCCGAGTGCAACAAGATTCTCGGCAAGCCGGCTTTCCGTTCGCCGGGCTCGATTCCCATCGACGGCCTATGCGTACGCATCGGTGCCATGCGCTGCCACAGCCAGGCGCTGACCATCAAGCTGAAGAAGGATGTGCCGCTCGACGAGATTTCCGACATGCTCGCCAAGGCCAACCAATGGGCCAAGGTCGTGCCGAACGATCGCGAAATCTCCGAGCGCGAGCTGACCCCGGCTGCCGTCACCGGTACGCTGACTGTCCCGGTTGGCCGCCTGCACAAGATGGCGATGGGGCCGGAATACCTGGCCGCCTTCACCTGCGGCGACCAGTTGCTGTGGGGCGCTGCCGAGCCGCTGCGCCGGATGTTGCGGATTCTGCTCGATTCCTGAGGCGAAAATCTTCAGATCAGGGCCGGGGCATTGCCCCGGTTTTTGCTTGTTGGAAATATGCCAAAATGCCAGTGTTTAGAACCCGGTTCAGCTTGCATTGCTAAGTGCATGATGTTAATTTGAAATCCCATTTTCGACGCTTAGGATTGCGCCGTGACAGATACCATGCGATCAAACTTTAAAAAACGCGCCACTGCAGTGGCGGTTGCTTCCTGCCTGTCTTTTGCGTCTTGTCTGGCGAGTGCTGCTGGTCTGGGCAAGATTACGGTGTTTTCCGGACTTGGCCAGCCACTGCGTGCGGAGATCGAGCTAAATGCAACGCCTGCTGAACTGGCCGGAATGAGTGCGCGCCTGGCCCGGCCCGAGGCCTTCCGTGAGGCAGGCGTCGATCTGGCGTCAGGCTACAACGATCTGCGCTTCTCGATCGAGAAGCGCGCCAATGGTCGGCCGGTCATCAAGGTTAGTTCCGTCAAACCTGTCAATGAGCCTTTCCTGGATTTTCTGGTTGAACTCAATTGGCCGGCAGGGCCGATTTTGCGCGAATATACTTTCTTGCTCGACCCTCCCGAAGTGGCTGCCAGGGCAGCGGCGCGTGAGGCCCCTGTTGCGCAGGCCAGGGTCGTTGAAACGGTGCGCGGGTCCGCTGCTGCGCCGACAGTATCGACAAGGCCGGATGCATCGACAGCGACACGCACTGCCGGGGTGTCAAGAAAAGCCGAGAATGCGGGGTCATATGTCGTGCAGCCGGGTGACACCCTGCGCAGAATTGCTGGTGAAACCAGGCACGAGGGAGTTTCGCTCGAGCAGATGCTGATCGGGCTGTTCAGAAGCAACCCGGATGCCTTTATCGGTGACAACATCAATCGCCTGAAGGCGGGTGCAATTCTTAACGTGCCCGACAAGGCCGCGGTTTCCGCAATCCCGGAAGCCGAAGCGCGAAAAGTTTACGTCGCCCAGGCTGCCGACTGGAATGCCTATCGCGAGAGACTGGCTGCGGCGGCGACCGGCGCCCCGGCGAAAGAAGTCGCGACGGCCCAGAGCGCGGGTGGAAAGATTTCTGCCAGCGTCGAGGACAAGGCGTCGCCCGTCGACCAAGCCAAGGATCAGGTCAAGGTGGCGCGCACGGAAGTGCCGTCGAAAGGCGTTACGGGCGGAAAGCCTGGTGGCGCTGGCGAAGAGGAGCTTATCGCCAAGGAGCGGGCCCTCAAGGAAGCAGAAGATCGTCTGGCGCTTCTCGAGAAGAACGTTGGCGAACTGCAAAAGCTGGTTGATATGAAGACTCAGCGCCTGGCTGAGTTGCAGCAGCAGGCACTGGGCAAGCCAGAAGAAGCCAAGCCAGCCGTTTCCGCCGAACCACCCAAAGCGATTGATGCCCCGAAAACTGCCGAACCGGCTCCTGTGGCTGATACTGCCAAGCCGGTTGATGCTGCGAAGCCAGTCGAAGCGACCAAAGCGGCCGACGAACCCAAGCCGGCTGAGGTTGCCAAGGCGCCTGAGGCCAAGCCGCCCGCACCACCGGTCAAACCAGTGCCGGCGCCCGCGGCTGCGCCTGAATCGCAGCTCACGGAGTCCCTGCCCCTGTTGGCCGGCGGTGGTCTGCTTGCCCTGCTAGCTGGATTCTTCCTGCTCAGACGGCGGCGCAGTGAGTCGGAAGATCATCAGTTGACGGCGGCGGCTCCCGGCCCTTCGAGCCTCGGACCGAATTCGGTCTTCCGGATGACTGGCGGCCAGAGTGTCGATACCGGCAACGTTCCTCTGCAGACCGGTGATTTCAGCCAGACCGGTCCGGGCACCATCGATACCGATGAAGTCGACCCGGTCGCCGAGGCCGACGTGTATATGGCTTATGGGCGTGATGCGCAGGCCGAGGAAATACTGATCGAGGCCTTGCGCAAGGACCCGCAGCGGGTCGCAATTCACGGCAAACTGCTTGAAATCTACGCAAATCGCAAGAGCATCAAGCAGTTCGATACGCTCGCTAGTGAACTGTATGCGCAGACGGGTGGGGTAGGCAGCGATTGGGAAAAAGTGCTGGCGATGGGCGCCAGTCTCGACCCGGAGAATCCGCTTTACAATGCGGCCCGCGCTAACGAACCAGCGGAGGAAGCAGAGGCTCCGGCTGCTCCGGAGCCCGCGGGCAGGGCGACTGTGGTGATTCCGGGTACCCTCGGCCAGATGGCGGCAGCCGCATCAGCAGCTGCGGCAGCGGAAGCGGCGTCTGCGCTGGAGCAGCCGGTTCCCGAATGGTCTCCAGGTGCAGGCGAGGTTGATTTTTCCAATACGGTCGTCACCAGCAATATTGCCGCTCTGGATTTGGGCACCCCGGAAGCTTCCGAGAATTTCACGCAGACTCCTGCCGGCGTGTCGGAACTCCCCGGGCTTACATTCCCGGGCGTTGAATCGCTTGACTTCGACCTTGGGGAAAAAACTCCGGAAGCCTTGGTGGCAAGTGATGCCAACGCGGAGTTTTCGCCCGAGGGTACGTTGGTTGCTGATACCAATAAGTTGGTACAGAATTTCTCCGATACCTTTGCCGGCGCTGACGATTTGGCAGCTACAGCGGTGGGGCCAGCCTCGGCAACTACCACTCTGCTCGATTTCGAACTTGATGTTGGCGCAGCCGATGCCGGCACGCTGGTCAACCCGAATGCACTGCAAGAGTCCCTGATTACAGAATCGGGCTCGGAAACGCTGGTCGTACCATTCACCCAACATGATCAGAGTGTTGGAGAGTCGACCGTTACCAACGGGCAAGTGGGAATTAATGCCGGTGGTGACGTGGCTCAGGACGATTTCGACGTCCAGTTCAGCGAGTCGGTGTTCCTCGAACGGCCGCCCGAGAATGACTTCGATATGACCTCGATCAATCTCGACCTTGGCGCCGATGTGCCGGAACCGACACAGGTCGTGGATCTGTCCGGCGAGTTCGGGAGCGGAGTAGCGATCAGCGGGCAGTCGGTCGAGGAGGCGGGCACCAAGCTGGCACTGGCCAAAGCGTATGAGGAAATGGGCGACAACGATCAGGCGCGCGAGCTGCTTCAAGAGGTGATCGCCGAAGGGTCGGGCGACCTGGTTGAGCAGGCGCGACAGATTCTTGACCGCTTGCGCGGGTAATCTATCAGGATTCGCGAACGCCACATGGCCCCCGTGCGGGGGCCATGTGTGTTTTGAGGGACTGCTTTTTTGCATCCATCGTCTGCCTTGGTCTCTTGCCTGACCGCAATTGTTGCCGTTCAGTTTTTCGGCTATGCCGAGATGAGCCTGGTACTGCTTGCGCTGCTCGCCGCCGCCCGGCCGGTTCGGTCCGGATGGTGGGTCTTGTTGCGGCGCGTGCGCTGGCTGCTGTTGAGTGTCTGGGTGATCCTTGCCTACGGGGCGCCTGGAGAGGCCCTGTTTGATCTGGCCTGGATGCCGACGCACGAGGGGGCGAACGAGGCAACGCTGCATATGGTGCGGCTCATGCTGATCCTGGGGTGTCTGGCCTGGCTGTTCTGCAGGCTCGATCATCGTGGATTGCTGATTGCGCTTTTTTCCTTGCTGCAACCATTGTCGCGCTACGGGTTGGCGACCGATCGTCTGGTGGTCCGTTTGTCTTTGGTGATCGAGAATCTTCAGCTTGGTTTGCCGAAAGGCGCATGGCGCGGAATATTGCTCCACCACGCCGAAAAGGCAGAAGGGCCAGCGAGCTTGCAGGTGGTGGTGCCTTCCTGGCAGCCCCGCGATTATTTATATTGCGTCGGGACGCTGGTGATTTCATTATTCGCGATTTCGTTGGGATAAACGGTGTCGACTAGAATCGCCCTCGGCCTGGAATATTGTGGCAGTTCATTTCACGGCTGGCAGAGCCAGCCGCAAGGAAATACGGTGCAGGACGTACTCGAATCGGCACTGCGGTCGATTGCCGGCGTTCCGCTCGCGGTAATCTGTGCGGGACGTACCGATGCCGGCGTTCACGCCAGTCATCAGGTGGTGCATTTCGATTCTCCCGTCGACCGCCCGATGAGTGCGTGGGTGCGTGGCGTCAATTCGCATTTGCCGGACGGCGTTGCCGTGCGCTGGGGCCAGCCGGTCAGCACTGAGTTTCACGCCCGCTTTGTCGCCCATGGCCGGCGCTACCGGTATCTGTTGCTTAACCGACAGCAACGCCCTGGCCTTTGGCATGGCCGGGTCGGTTGGTTCCACCTGCCGCTGGACATCAAGGCGATGCAGGATGCTGCCGGAAGATTGCTGGGCGAGCATGATTTTTCGGCGTTTCGCGCCGCCGGCTGCCAGGCAAAAACCCCGGTAAAGACGCTGTGGCGAGCCGAAGTTCGGCAGATCGGCAATCTTGTCGTTTTCGATTTCGAGGCCAGTGCCTTCCTGCATCACATGGTGCGCAACATGGTTGGCACGCTGGTCTATATTGGCAAGGGCGCTCAGCCTGCGGGATGGGTCGATGTGTTGCTGCAAATGAATGACCGCAAACTTTCGGCGCCCACGTTTTCTCCGGACGGCCTGTATTTCCGTGGGCCGATCTATGAGTCGCACTGGGGGCTGCCCGAACCGGACGATGATTTTCTCGATGAGGTATTGAAGTGAGAACCCGGATCAAGATCTGCGGCCTGACCCGCGAGGACGATGTCGATGCTGCGGTCGCAGCCGGGGCCGATGCGCTTGGCTTCGTCTTCTATCCACCCAGTCCGCGCTACGTGACGCCACAGCGGGCGGCTGAGTTGTTAGAACGGATCCCGCCTTTTGTCAATGTCGTCGGCCTGTTCGTCAATGAGGCGCCGGAAGCTGTCCGCGCCGCCTGCGAGGCGCTGCCGATCAACGTCCTGCAGTTCCACGGCGAAGAGGATTCTGCCTATTGCCGGCAGTTCGCCCGCCCCTATCTGCGAGCAGCAAGAGTGAGGCCGGGGCTCGATCTGGTAGAATTCGCCCGCTCGTTTCCCGATGCCCGGGGTCTGTTGCTGGATGCCTTTGTCGAGGGCTACGGCGGCGGTGGCCATGTTTTCGACTGGACGCTGATTCCGCCCGATCTACCTTCGTTTTTGGTGCTTTCCGGCGGGTTGACCGCAGCTAACGTCGGCGAGGCGATTCGTCGTGTGCGACCGGTTGCGGTCGACGTCTCTTCCGGGGTCGAAATGAGCAAGGGCATCAAGGATCACTCGAAAATCGCCGCCTTCGTGGCGGCCGTACGGAAAGCTGATGAGTCAATATAACTTCCCCGACGCCAAGGGCCATTTCGGCCCCTACGGCGGTGTCTTCGTGGCCGAGACGCTGTTTGGCGCACTCGACGAGTTGAAGGAAGCCTACGCCGCCGCGCAGGCCGATCCCGCGTTCCGTGCCGAATACGAATACGAGCTGAAGCATTTCGTCGGCCGTCCGTCGCCGATCTACCACGCCAAGCGCTGGTCCGACCTGCTCGGCGGCGCGCAGATTTATTTGAAGCGCGAAGACCTCAACCACACGGGCGCCCACAAGGTGAATAACTGCATCGGCCAGGCCATGCTGGCCAAACGCATGGGCAAGCCGCGCGTCATCGCCGAAACCGGCGCCGGCCAGCATGGCGTCGCCACGGCCACGGTCGCCGCCCGCTACGGCATGGAATGCGTGGTTTATATGGGCAGCGAGGACGTCAAGCGCCAGGCCGCCAATGTCTATCGCATGAAGCTGCTCGGCGCCACGGTCGTACCCGTCGAGTCCGGCTCGAAGACACTCAAGGACGCGCTCAACGAAGCGATGCGCGACTGGGTCACCAACATCCACAACACCTTCTACATCATCGGCACGGTGGCTGGTCCGCACCCGTACCCGATGCTCGTCCGCGACTTCCAGAAGATCATCGGCGAGGAATGCCTGACCCAGATGCCGGAAATGGCCGGGCGCCAACCCGATGCGGTGATTGCCTGTGTCGGTGGTGGTTCCAATGCGATGGGGATTTTCTATCCATACATTCCGTTTGACGAAGTTCGCCTGATTGGAGTTGAAGCGGCCGGCGACGGCATGGATACCGGTCGTCACTCGGCGTCGCTGACTGCCGGCGTACCGGGCGTACTGCACGGCAACCGCACCTACCTGCTGCAGGACGAGAATGGTCAGATCATCGAGACGCATTCGGTTTCCGCCGGCCTCGATTACCCGGGTGTCGGACCGGAACATGCTTGGCTGAAGGACATCGGCCGCGCGGAATATGTGCCGATCACCGACAGTGAAGCGCTCGAAGGTTTCCACAAGCTTTGCCGTCTCGAAGGCATCATCCCTGCGCTCGAATCGAGTCATGCGCTGGCCTATGCCGCCAAGCTGGCGCCGACGCTGGCCAGGGACAAGATTCTTCTGGTCAACCTCTCCGGCCGGGGTGACAAGGACATGCACACCGTGGCCGAGAAGTCGGGGATCGTTTTCTGATGTCGCGCATTCATCAAGCTTTCGAACGCCTTAACGGCGAAGGCCGCAAGGCGCTGATTCCCTTCATCACCGCCGGCGATCCCGATGCCGCGCTGACCCTGCCGCTGATCCATACGCTGGTTGAGGCCGGGGCCGATGTGATCGAACTCGGCGTGCCGTTCTCCGATCCGATGGCTGATGGTCCGACCATTCAGCGTGCTTCCGAGCGCGCACTGGCCAGGGGCATGACGCTGCGCAAGGTGCTCGAGCTGGTGGTCGAGTTCCGCAAGACTGACACCAATACGCCGGTCGTGCTGATGGGCTACGCCAATCCGATCGAGGCGATGGGTCTGGAAAAATTCGCCGCTGCCGCCGCGCAATCCGGCGTCGATGGCGTGCTGGTCGTCGATTACCCACCGGAAGAAGCAGCGGCCTTCGGCGCCGCGATGAAGGCGCACGGCATGGATCCGATATTCCTGCTCGCCCCGACGTCGACCGCAGCACGGATTGCGCAGGTTGCCGAGATCGCCAGCGGCTACGTGTATTACGTCTCACTGGCCGGGGTGACCGGTTCGGGGGCGCTGAATGTGGATGCGGTGGCCGAGCGCCTGCCGCTGATTCGTGAACAGACGGGACTGCCGGTCGGGGTCGGATTCGGCATCAGGGATGCAGCGACTGCCGCGCGGATTGCCCGGATTGCCGACGCGGTTGTGGTCGGTAGCCGGATAATCGAGGAGATTGAAAAGTCCACGGCGGAAACAGCCTGTGCCAATGTGAAAGCCCTGGTTGCAGACATTCGCCGCGGTGTTGATGAGGTAAAAAAATGAGCTGGCTGACCAAACTCCTGCCCCCCAAGATCAAGCGCGAACAGGGCGCACAGCGCCGTGGTGCGCTGCCCGAAGGACTGTGGAGCAAGTGCCCGTCCTGCGAAGCGGTACTCTATGCGACCGACCTCGACAACAATCTGCAGGTTTGCCCCAAGTGCGGGCACCACAACCGCCTGAACTCCCGCCAGCGAGTTGATCTTTTGCTCGATCCAGAAGGCCGCTTCGAGATCGGGGCCGAGGTGGTGCCGGTCGACAGTCTGAAATTCAAGGACAGCAAGCGCTATCCGGATCGGCTGCTGGAGGCTGCCGAAGCAACTGGCGAGACGGATTCGCTGGTCGTCATCCAGGGAGCCATCAAGACGCTGCCCGTCGTGGTCGCGGCGTTCGAGTTCGATTTCATGGGCGGGTCGATGGGTTCGGTGCTGGGAGAGCGCTTTGTCCGCGGGGTGCAGGCTGCTGTCGAACAAAAGCAGCCGTTCATTTGTATCACGGCTTCGGGCGGCGCCCGCATGCAGGAGGGACTCTTCTCGCTGATGCAGATGGCAAAGACGACCGCGGCGCTGACCAAGTTGTCCGAGGCGGGCCTGCCTTTCATCTCCATCCTGACCGACCCGACCATGGGGGGCGTTTCGGCATCCTTTGCCTTCGTCGGCGACGTGGTGATTGCCGAGCCGGGCGCGCTGATCGGTTTTGCCGGGCCGCGCGTCATCGAGCAGACGGTGCGCGAAACCTTGCCCGAGGGCTTCCAGCGCTCCGAGTTCCTGCTCGAAAAAGGCGCGATCGACATGATCATCGACCGCCGCGAACTGCGCGACCAGGTCGCGCGTATTCTGGCCCTTCTGCAAAAACTTCCGGCAGCCGCTTGAGGACGCTCGAAGACTGGCTGGCGCATCTCGAAGGCTTGCATCCCCGCGGGCAGGCCGGCATCGAACTGGGGCTCGACCGTGTCCGCCGCGTCAAGGACGTTTTGGGTCAGACCCAGCATTGCCCGGTCATCATCGTCGGCGGCACCAACGGCAAGGGCTCAACCTGCGCCTATCTCGAGAACATCATTGACCGGGCCGGCTACCGGGTCGGTTGCTATACCTCGCCGCATCTGCTGGCCTACAACGAGCGTGTACGTGTGAGCGGCAAGCCGGTGGGCGACGATGCGCTGTGCGCCGCCTTCGCCCGTGTCGAGGCAGCCCGTCTGCAGGCCGGGCCGGTAGCGCTGACCTATTTCGAATTCGGAACATTGGCGGCCTGGGAAGTGTTCGCTACAGCGCGTGTCGAGGCCGCTATTCTCGAGGTCGGGCTGGGTGGCCGGCTGGATGCGGTCAACGTCTACGAACCTGATGTTTCCGTGGTTACCACGGTGGCGCTCGATCATGTCGATTGGCTGGGACCGGACCGTGAAAGCATCGGGTACGAAAAAGCCGGTATCTATCGGGCGGGACGGCCGGCGCTGTGCGCCGACCCCAACCCGCCGCAAAGCCTGCTTGCTCACGCCGCGGCGATTGGCACCGACCTGCGCCTGATCGGCCGTGATTTCGGTTTTGAGCGGGCTGCCGGCGAAGGCAACGAGAGTCGTCTGCAATGGCGTTGGTGGTGCCGTTCCGGCGACCAACTGCTCAGGCGTACGCTGGCTTATCCCGGCCTGCGCGGCCCGACCCAGCTATACAACGCGGCGGTGGCCCTCGCGGCGCTGGATGCCCTGGCGGACAAATTGCCGGTGACCATGCAGGCGATTCGCCCGGGCCTGATCGAAACAGAATTGCCCGGGCGTTTCCAGGTCGTGCCCGGTAAGCCGGCCATCGTTCTCGATGTCAGCCACAACCCGCAGGCGATCAAGGTGCTGGCCGACAACCTGTCGAGTATGGGCTTCTTCGACCGGACGCATGCCGTGGTCGGGATGCTGAACGACAAGGATATTGCGGGGGCGCTGCAGCCGCTGAAGGATCGCGTGGACATCTGGCACGTCGCGGCGCTGGGTGGTCCGCGCGGCACATCGGCTGCAACGCTGGCGGCGATCATCGCCGATTGCCGGCTGGGCGGGGAGGTCATCTGCTACGAATCAGCGCAGTCAGCCATGCAAGCGGCCAAGGGGGTGGCGGCTGAAAGTGATAGAATTGTCGCCTTTGGATCCTTCTACACGGTAGCCGGCGCGCTCGCTGCATTGCCGGGCCGTTAATTCATGGAAGACACTGACGCTCAGTTGCAACTCAAGAAGCGCGCCCGCCGCCGTCTGGTAGGTGCCGTATTTTTTGCATCGGTGGTGGCCGTGGTTCTGCCCATGATCATGGATCACGAGCCGCGGCAGCCGATTCAGGAGGTCGAGATCCGCATTCCCGGGCAGGACGAAAAGCCGTTCGCCCCGAAATTTGCGGTCGCGCCGATCGAAAAGGCCCCCTCGACTGGGGCGGAGCAGAACCCGGACGAGAAAGCGGCGAGCGACACCGGAACGCCTGCGCCGGCAGTACCCGCCCAGCCAACCGCGCGCGTGGTTGAGGTGACAAAAGAAAAACCTGTAGAGAAGGCGCCGGAAAAGGCGAGCGAAAAGGCGAGCGAAAAGGTGCCGGACAAACCGGTGGTCAAGCCTGATAAGCCCGCCGCCAGGGAATCCGCAAGTGATGCCAAACGCGCCGCGGCAATCCTGGCCGGACAGTCCGCCACGGCCGATGCGGCACCAGCGAAGTCAGGCGAATTCGTAATCCTGATCGGCGCCTTTGCCAATGAAGACAACGTCAAGAACCTGCGTGCCAAGCTGGCCGAACTGGGCATCAAGACGTATGTCGAGCCGCTGGATACACCTGGTGGTCGCAAGACAAGGGTACGGGCCGGTCCGTTTGCCAGTCGCGAGGCTGCCGACAAGGCGATGGAGAAAATGAAACAGATCGGGATTTCCGGTGTGATCGCGGGCCGGTAATGACGGTGTTTGACTATGTCGTGATTGGCATCGTCGCCGTCTCTCTGTTGTTCGGGTTGTGGCGGGGCGTAGTGGGAGAACTGGTTGCGCTGGCGGCGTGGGTGGTGGGTTTCATGGGTGCGCTGGAGTTCGGCAGCGAGATCGGGCAGACCGTTTTTTCGGGTATTACCGATCCCGCACTGCGCACGCTGGCTGGCTGTGCGCTGATTTTTGTCGGCGTGCTGGTCGCCATGGCGCTGATCGGGATGGTCGTGCGCAGCATGGTGAAGGCATTGGGCTTGAGTCTGTCGGACCGCTTGCTCGGCATGTTTTTCGGCCTGGCGCGTGGCGTGCTGGTTGTGTTGCTGCTGGTCGCGGCGGGCGGCATGACCTCCGCGCCGCAACAGCCGTGGTGGAAGGGAGCTGTGCTGGCACCGCCCCTGGAGACAGCAGTACAGGCGGGCAAAGTCTGGCTGCCCGATGATTTGGCAAAACGAATTCGTTTTACGTAGGCAGGAATAAACTATGTGCGGGATTCTCGGTGTGGTGGCGACGTCGCCAGTCAACCAGTTGCTCTACGATGGCCTGATGGTGCTGCAGCATCGCGGCCAGGATGCGGCGGGCATCGCGACGGCAGAAGGAAATACCTTCAACCTGCACAAGGGGCCGGGACTGGTGCGCGACGTGTTTCGCACACGCAACATGCGCGCACTTGACGGTAACTGGGGCATCGGTCATGTCCGCTATCCGACGGCTGGCTCGGCCTATAATTTCGCCGAGGCGCAGCCGTTTTACGTCAACTCCCCGTTTGGCATCGTCCTTGGCCACAATGGCAACCTGACCAATGCGGAGCAGTTGAAAGGCGAAATGTTCCGCCTCGATCGCCGGCACATCAATACCAATTCCGATTCCGAAGTTCTGCTCAATGTACTGGCGCATGAACTGCAGTCGGCAGCACATGGCTACGAGCTCGACGTCGACAGCATTTTCCAGGCGGTGGCGGGCGTCCATCGCCGCTGCCGCGGTGCCTACGCGGTGGTTGCGCTGATCGCCGGCTACGGTCTGCTTGCCTTCCGCGATCCGTATGGCATCCGTCCGCTGGTCTATGGCAAGAACGAAACCGAGGCGGGCACCGAGTATCTCGTGGCTTCCGAATCGGTGGCACTCGATACGCTGGGTTTCCAGATGGTGCGTGACATCGAACCCGGGGAAGCGGTGTTCATCAGCCTTGATCACCAGTTTTACAGCCGCCAGTGTGCCCAGCAACCGACCTACTCACCCTGTATCTTCGAGTATGTCTATCTGGCGCGGCCGGATTCGGTGATCGACGGGGTATCGGTCTACGAAGCGCGTCTGGCGATGGGCGAACTGCTCGCCGCGAAGGTCAGGAAGCACATCCCGGTCGATCAGATCGACGTCGTCATCCCGATTCCCGATTCGAGCCGTCCGTCGGCGATGCAGCTGGCGCAGGTGCTGGGCATCCCCTTCCGCGAAGGTTTCGTCAAGAATCGCTACGTGGGCCGCACCTTCATCATGCCCGGCCAGTCAATGCGCAAAAAGTCGGTGCGCCAGAAGCTCAATACGGTCAGCCAGGAATTCAAGGGCAAGCGCGTGTTGCTCGTGGATGACTCCATCGTGCGCGGCACGACCAGCCGTGAAATCGTCGAGATGGCGCGGGCTGCCGGCGCCGTCAAGGTCTATTTCGCATCGGCGGCACCGCCGGTGCGCTTTCCCAATGTCTACGGCATCGACATGCCGACGCGCGCCGAACTGATCGCCACCGGGCGCACCGATGACGGCATTGCCCGTGAAATCGGCGCCGATGCGCTGGTTTATCAGGATATCGAAGCGCTCAAGCAGTCGGTGACGACGATCCGCTCCGACCTCACGGTATTCGACGCCTCTTGCTTTGACGGCTGCTATATCACCGGTGACATCGACAAGCATTATCTCGATGCCGTCGAGGGTAATCGGGGCGGAAAGTCAAAAGGCAACAGCGAGGATGACGCTGACGGCGACGGCCAGGCAGCGCAGCAACTCGTGCTGCAGCTGGCGTCGGGAGGGCAGGACTGATGGCGGAATTTGACAATGACCGCCCCGCCTGGCGCCCGGAGACCCTGGCCGTGCGCGCCGGTCAGGAGCGCAGCCAGTTCGGCGAACATTCCGAAGCCCTGTACCTGACCTCCAGCTTCGTGTTCAAGAGCGCAGCACAGGCGGCCCGCCGTTTTTCCGGGGAGGAGGAAGGCAACGTCTACGCCCGTTTCTCCAACCCGACCGTCACCATGTTCGAGGAACGTCTCGCCGCACTCGAGGGCGCCGAGGACTGCGTCGCCACGGCGAGCGGCATGGCGGCGATCATGGCCGTCTGTCTGGCGCACCTGAAGAACGGTGACCACATTGTCGCTTCCAGCGGCCTGTTTGGGGCCACCGTCCAGTTGTTCGCGAATATCCTGGCGCGCACCGGCATCAGCACCACCTTCGTGCCACAGACGGACGCTACAGCCTGGGCTGCTGCCATCCGTCCGGAAACGAAGCTGTTTTTCCTGGAAACGCCGTCCAACCCGCTGACGGAAATTGCCGATATTCGGGCGTTGACCGCAACGGCCCACGCCAACGGCATCCTCGTCGCCGTCGATAACTGTTTCTGCTCGCCCATCCTGCAACGCCCGCTCGAACTCGGCGCCGACCTGGTCGTCCATTCGGCGACCAAGTATCTCGACGGCCAGGGCCGCGTGCTGGGCGGCGCCGTGTGCGGCCCGAAAAAGCTGACCGAGGAAGTGTTCAAATACCTGCGTACTGCCGGCCCGACGCTTTCTGCCTTCAACGCCTGGGTGCTGCTCAAGGGCCTGGAAACGCTGAAGATCCGCATCGAGGCGCAATCGGCCAATGCTGCCCGGCTGGCCGCCTGGCTGGAAGCGCATCCGAAGGTGGCGCGCGTGTTCTACCCCGGCCTGCCCTCGCATCCGCAGTACGAGCTGGCGAAAACGCAGCAGAAAAGCGGCGGCGCCATCGTTTCCTTCGAAGTGAAGGGTGAGCGCAAGCAGGCCTGGCAGGTTGTGGATAACTGCCGCCTGCTGTCGATCACTGCCAATCTCGGCGATACCAAGACCACGATTACCCATCCCGCCTCTACCACGCATGGCCGCATCACCCCGGAAGCCCGGGCTGCGGCCGGCATCAGCGAAGGCTTGCTGCGCATCGCAGTCGGCCTTGAAGCGGTGGAGGATCTCCAGGCCGACCTCGAACGCGGCCTTTCCCTGATTTGACACTGCCATTTCAACGCAAAGGCGCAGAGAACGCAGAGATTCGCAGAGCAAGACAAAACCGATCTTGATTTTCTCCGCGTTCCTCCGCTTTCTCCCTGTTTCTGCGTTGAAGGCTTATTAAAGGTTCCCATGCAATTCACCGATCTCGGCCTCAAGGCCGAACTCCTGAGCGCCATCAGCGAGCAGGGCTACGACACGCCGACGCCGATCCAGCAGAAGGCCATTCCCGCCGTGATGACCGGCCGCGACCTGATGGCCACGGCACAGACCGGCACCGGCAAGACCGCCGGCTTCACGCTGCCCATCCTGCATCGCCTGGCGAGCGGCCCCAACACCCGTACCTCCAAGCGGCCGCGCGTCCTCGTGCTGGTCCCGACGCGCGAACTCGCCATCCAGGTCGAGGTGAGCGTCAGCACTTACGGCAAGCACCTGCCGATCAATTCGCTCGCCGTCTTCGGCGGCGTCGGCATCAACCCGCAGATCGCCAGCCTGCGCCGCGGCGTCGACATCCTGGTCGCGACGCCGGGCCGGCTGCTCGATCACGTTCAGCAGCGCACGGTCGACCTTTCCGCGATCGAAATTCTCGTGCTTGACGAAGCCGACCGCATGCTCGACATGGGCTTCATCCGCGACATCCGCAAGATCATCGCACTGCTGCCGAAGCAGCGGCAGAACCTGATGTTCTCCGCCACCTTCTCGCCGGAAATCCGCGAACTGGCCAGCGGCCTGCTGCATGAACCGGTGTCGGTCGACGTCGCGCCGCGCAACACCGCCGCCGAGTCGGTGACCCAGCGCGTCATCGAAACCAACCGCGAGCAGAAAAAGGACCTGCTGCTGCATCTGTTCGAAACGCGCGGCTGGCACCAGGTGCTGATTTTCGCCCGCACCAAGCACGGCGCCGATGCGCTCGCACGCCATCTCGAAAAGGCCGGCATCAAGTCGGCGGCGCTGCATGGCAACAAGTCGCAGGGCGCCCGCACGCGCGCGCTAACCGAATTCAAGGACGGCAAACTGGTGGCGCTGGTCGCGACCGACATCGCCGCGCGCGGCATCGACATCGATTCGCTGCCCCATGTCATCAACTACGAGATTCCCAACATTGCCGAAGACTACGTGCACCGCATCGGCCGTACCGGCCGCGCCGGCCTCGAAGGCGAGGCGCTCTCGCTGGTCAGCCACGACGAGCGCGCCTTCATGCGCGACATTGAAAAGCTGATCAAGCGCAATCTCGAGCGGGTGGTCATTCCCGGCTTCGAGCCATCCGCCCACGCTGCGCCGCGCCCGGTACAACCGCCGCGCGCGCCACGCAAGCCGCAGGCGCCGGGCAAAGTGCCGAACCGGAATTCACCGCAAAAACCGGGTGGACCGCAACTGCATCGCAGCGGTGGCCGACACCGCTGATTTGTCGTAATTTGGACAAGGCGTGGGTAGTAATTGTGAAAAATCAGTATTTCGGTGACATCAACGACTACAGGAAGTATGGCTTGCTCAGAGCCATTGTTCGGGCAAGCGGCCTCTCGCTGTATGTTGCATGGATGCTGACTCCCGACGATGGAGGATCTGATGGCAAGTTCGTCTCCTACCTTGATGATCCTGAACGGTGGAAGTCATATGATCTGGAGCTGTATTGTGCGCTGAGAGGGTTTATGCGCGACAAAGAGCCGCGTCGGGTGAGCATGATCGAATCAACCGATTTGCTGCCCAAGACCAAGTGTTTTTCGGAAGTCGTTCCGGATGCTGGTCTTGAGCGTGATGAGTGGTTTCGGCAACTCCTGGTATCGGCCCGTGATTTCGACTTCATATTTCTCGACCCCGATAACGGGCTGGAAATAAAGTCAAAGCCTTACGGGCGTAAGAAGTCATCCAAGTATCTGTATTGGCGAGAAATCGAAGAGCTTTGGTCGTCAGGTATGTCGTTGCTGATCTATCAGCACTTCATCCACGAAAATCGATGTGGGTTCATTCAGCGTCTCCTGGCAAAGCTTCAGAGCAAAACACCGGGTTCGTTGGTCGAAGCGTTTTCGACCCCGAATGTGGTGTTCCTGATGGCTTTGCAACCCGAACATCACTGTTTCCACCAGGCTATCGTTAATGATGTCCGTAAGCGGTGGCAGGAGCAGGTTCGGCACTGGGAGTTGGTGCGTCACACTGGCCAAGACGGGCCTACTCTCGGATAGCGGTATCAACTCGTGTTGCGGATCAGCGCCAGCAATTCCTCACCGTAATGCTCGATCTTGGCGCTGCCCATGCCGGTGATGCCGGCCAGCATGCCGTGGCTTGTCGGGCGGACCGCGGCCAGTTCGCGCAGCGTCTTGTCGTGCAGGATGACATAGGCAGGAACGGCCTGTTCGCGGGCAGTGTCGGCCCGCCAGCGGCGGAGCAATTGGAATAGCGTCTCGTCTGCTGGTGCGAGGTCGCTGACGATGGTCGAGCTCGTCCGTGATGGTGTCGATTTGCGTTTCGCCGGGCGGCGCAGTTGCACGCTGCGCTGGCCTTTCAGCACCTCGCGCGCCGCTTCGGTCAGCTGCAGCGCACCGTGTTCGGCCATGTCGACATGGACCAGGCCGGCGGCGGCAAGCTGGCGGAAGACGCTCTTCCAGCCGTGGTCGTCGAGGTCGCTGCCCACACCGAAAGTCGGCAGCTGGTCGTGCTTCCACTGTTTGACCTTGTCGCTCGCCTTGCCGCGCAGCACGTCGGTCAGGTGGGTGACGCCGAAACGCATGCCGGTGCGGAAGATGGCCGACAGCGCCTTCTGCGCGGCCAGCGTGCCGTCCCACAGTTCCGGCGGCTCGCTGCAGACGTCGCAGTTGCCGCAGGCTTCGCGTGCCTCACCGAAGTAATCGAGCAGTACCTGGCGCCGGCAGCGCGGTGCCTCGCAGTAGGCGAGCAGCGCGGTCAGGCGCTGCGCTTCAAGGATTTTCTGGCCTTCGCCAGCGCCGGACTCGGCGATCCGTGCGTGCTGCAGCGCGACGTCCTGCATACCGTAGGTCATCCAGGCTTCGGACGGTTCGCCGTCGCGCCCGGCCCGGCCGGTTTCCTGGTAGTAGGCCTCGATGCTCTTGGGCAAATCCAGATGCGCGACGAAACGGACATCGGGCTTGTCGATGCCCATCCCGAAGGCGATGGTGGCGCACATGATCAGGCCTTCCTCGCGCAGGAAGCGGCGCTGGTTGGCGACGCGTTCGGCAGCGGGCAGGCCGGCGTGGTAGGGCAGGGCGGGGTAGCCCTGGGCGGAGAGCCATTCGGCGGTCTCTTCGACCTTCTTGCGCGACAGGCAATAGACGATGCCGGCCTGCCCCTTGCGGCCGGTCAGGAAGCCGAGCAACTGCTTCTTTGCGTTGTCCTTCTCGACGACGGTGTAGCGGATGTTCGGGCGGTCGAAACTGGAGAGGAAGACGCGGGCTTCGCTCAGGCCGAGGCGAACCAGTATTTCGCTGCGCGTCGCCTGATCGGCGGTGGCGGTCAGCGCGATGCGCGGCACGTCCGGATAGCGTTCGTGCAGGGCGCACAGCTGCAGGTATTCGGGCCGGAAGTCGTGGCCCCATTGCGAGACGCAGTGGGCTTCGTCGATGGCGAACAGCGCCAGTTTGCCGGCTTCGTTCAGCGCGTCGAGCATGGCCAGCGTGCGGTCGAGTAGCAGGCGTTCCGGGGCGATATAGACCAGGTCGAGCGTGCCATTGAAAATCGCCTGCTCGACCGCCTGGGCTTCCCGCCAGTCGAGCGTCGAATTCAGGCAGGCCGCCTTGACGCCGAGCTGGGTCAGGGCATCGACCTGATCCTGCATCAGCGCGATCAGCGGCGAGACGACGACGGCGCAGCCGGGGCGGAGCAGGGCGGGAATCTGGTAGCACAGACTCTTGCCGCCGCCGGTCGGCATCAGCACCAGGGCGTCGCCGCCGCGGCTGACGTGGTCGATGATCTCGGCCTGGGCACCGCGGAAGGCCGGGTAGCCGAAGACGTCGCGCAGCGCGGCGAGGGCATTGGTTGTGGTCGACATGGTTTTAAGGTCGATTTTCAGCGAGGATGGTCTCGCGCTGCAGCGACTCGCCATCCCAGACCAGGCATTCGCCGCGGTCTTCGTGCCAGTCGGCGAGCACCCAGCGCTCGACATGGATGCCATCGACGATGTGGTCGTGCTTTGCCGGCTGGTGCGTATGGCCATGGATGAAGGTGACGTAGCCATGGTCGCGCAGGAAGTCGTCGGTGGCGGCACCCTGGAGGTCGGCGTAGGGCGGGTTGTTCATGGCTTGCTGGCGCGAGTGGCTGCGCCAGCGCATCCAGCGGGCGACCAGGCGGCGCAGGAAGCGCGGGCGGGCGAGCATTTTTTCCTGCCATTCCGGCGTGCGGACGCGGGCGCGGAAGGCCTGGTAGGCGGTGTCGTCGAGGCACAGCGCATCGCCGTGCGAGAGGACGAAACTCCATTCGGGCAGTACCAGGTCGTAGGGGTCGGGCAGCAGGCGGATGCCGGTGGCGGCGGCAAAACCCTGGCCGAGCAGAAAGTCGCGGTTGCCGTGCATGAAGCTGATCTTCAGGCCGGTAGCGGCGGCGGCGAGCAGGGCGGTAACGATCTGCGCATGGTACGGATCGTCGATGTCGTCGTCGCCGATCCAGGCCTCGAAGAGATCGCCGAGGATATAGAGCTCCTCGGCCTGCCGGGCACGACCCGCGAGAAAGCGGAGGAACAAAGCAGTCGCCCCGGGTGACCGGGGCGACAGGTGGAGATCGGAGATGAAAAGGATCAAACGATCTCGGCCTTTTCGATGATCACGTCCTCGACCGGCACGTCCTGGTGAAAGCCCTTGTTGCCGGTGCGCACGCCACGGATCTTGTCGACCACGTCAAGGCCCTCGACGACTTCGCCGAATACGCAGTAGCCCCAGCCCTGGCCCATCGGCGCCTTGAAGTCGAGGAAGTCATTGTCGACCGTGTTGATGAAAAACTGGGCGGTGGCGGAATGCGGATCGTTGGTACGGGCCATGGCGATGGTGCCGCGCTTGTTCTTGAGGCCGTTGGCGGCTTCGTTCTCGATCGGCGCCTTGCACGGTTTCTGGTTCATGTTGGGTTCGAAGCCGCCCCCCTGGATCATGAAATTCTTGATCACCCGATGGAAAACCGTGTTGTTGTAATGGCCGGCCTCGACGTAGGCGAGGAAGTTGGCGACCGTTTTCGGGGCCTTTTCGGCGTTGAGTTCGAGGGCGATGACGCCGTGGTTGGTGGTGAGCTTGATCATGGGGGAGTCCTTATTTTTCGGAGATAATTTTGACGCTTTTGATAATGACCGGCGTCGTCGGCACGTTCTGGTAATGGCCGGCGTTGCCGGTCGTCACCTTGGCGATCTTGTCGACCACATCCATGCCCGCGGTGACCTTGCCGAACACGGCATAGCCATAGCCGCGCGGGTCGGCGGTGGTCTTGTGGTTGAGGAAGTCGTTGTCCTTCACGTTGATGAAGAACTGGGCGCGCGCCGAATGCGGGTCCTGCGTGCGGGCCATGGCGATCGTGCCGCGCTCATTGGTCAGGCCGTTCGGCGCTTCATTCTGCAGGGCCGGGGTCAGGGTCTTTTTTTCTTCCATGGCGGAGGTGAAGCCGCCGCCCTGGATCATGAAGCCGTCGATGACCCGGTGGAAGATGGTGGCGTCATAGAAGCCGTGCTTGGCGTTGTACAGGAACATCTCGACGGTTTTCGGGGCCTTTTCGGCATTGAGTTCGAGCGTGATCTTGCCGAGCGAGGTGGTCATTTCGACGGTCGGCGCGGCCCAGGCGGCGATGGAGACGAGCAGGCCGGCGGCGAGGGTTGAGAGTTGCTTGATCATCGGATAATCCTTGATGGAGGTCGGGAATGCCGGCGGCTATTTCTTGCCGGTCTTGCTGGTCTTGTTGCCGGCAGCCACCGGCGGCTTTTCGGCCGGCTTGGCAGTCGGCGCGGTCAGCTCGCGGGCAAGGACCAGCTTGTTTCGGGCGGTCTTGTTCCCGGTATCGAGCTGCGTCGCCTTGTCGTAAGCCTGGCTGGCCAGCTTGGCGTAGAGGTCGCCGAGGTTTTCATAGGCAATTGCGTACGACGGATGGGCACGGATCGCCATTTCCAGCGCCATGCGGGCCTTTTCGTAGAGCTTCTGCTGGGCGTAGAGGACGGCCAGGTTGTTGTACGGCTCGGGAAACTCGGGGTAATCCTCGGTCAGCCGGGTGAATACCGCGATCGCCTCGTCCGGCTTGTTCATTCCGCTGTAGATGACGCCCTTGAAAAAAAGCGCCTGGGCGTCGTTGGGCGATCCGGCCAGATAGGCGTCGATCTTTTCGAGCGCCTGCGGATACTGGCCTTGCCGGATAAGCTGCGAGACCTCCGGCGGGGTCTCGGCCAGGGCGGGGGCGGCGAACCCGGCGACCAGCCCGAAGAGGATGGCGCGCAAGGTTGAGGATGCCCGAAGACGTGGCTGGGACAGAGGGGCTGGGGTCATCGCTATGCTATACTCGGCGCCGGTTTACAATCGTCCGATTCTACCAAGAACGCCAGTCTTTCCATAGCTTCAAGCGCGGCTGACGACGTAGCGAATCCCCACTCCATGCTCAAGATATATAACTCCCTGAACAGGGAAAAACAGGTTTTCACGCCCATCGATCCGGGCACGGTTCGCATGTACGTCTGCGGCATGACCGTCTACGACTATTGCCATCTCGGGCACGCCCGGGTAATGGTTGTCTTCGACATGGTCTACCGCTGGCTGAAAGCTTCCGGTTACGCCGTCACCTATGTGCGCAATATTACCGACATCGATGACAAGATCATCAGGCGGGCGGCCGAGAATGGTGAAACCATCCAGCAACTGACCAATCGCTTCATTGCCTTCATGCACGAGGACGCCGATGCCTTGGGCGTGCTGCGCCCCGATCACGAGCCGCGCGCGACTGATTTCGTGCCGGATATGCTCGACTTGATCGGCCAGCTGGAAGCGCGCGGACTCGCTTACCAGGCGACCGATGGCGACGTGAACTATGCGGTGCGCAAGTTTCCCGGTTACGGCAAGCTTTCGGGCAAGTCACTCGACGACCTGCGTGCCGGCGAGCGCGTCGAGGTTGATTCGGCCAAGCAGGATCCGCTCGATTTCGTGCTGTGGAAGCACGCCAAGGCAGGCGAGCCGGCCTGGGAATCACCGTGGGGCGAGGGGCGGCCGGGCTGGCATATCGAGTGTTCGGCAATGAGCTCGCAGTTGCTCGGCAAGCATTTCGACATCCACGGCGGCGGCCAGGATCTGCAGTTTCCGCACCACGAGAACGAGATCGCCCAGTCGGAGGGCGCGCACCAGTGCACCTTCGTCAATTACTGGATGCACAACGGCTTTGTCCGGGTCGACAACGAAAAGATGTCGAAATCGCTGGGCAACTTCTTCACCATCCGCGAAGTGCTGCAACGCTACGACGCCGAGGTCGTGCGTTTCTTCATTCTGCGCGCCCACTATCGCAGCCCGCTGAATTATTCGGATGCCCATCTCGACGATGCCAAGCGCAGCCTCGACAGCCTTTACTTCGCCTTGCGCGACGTGCCGCCGGTGGCGGTCGACATCGACTGGACCAATGATTTCGCCGCCCGCTTTGCGGCTGCGCTGAACGAGGATTTCGATTCGCACGGGACGATTGCCGTGCTTTTCGAGCTGGCCGGCGAAGTTAACCGCCAGCGCAGCACGGCGTTAGCCGGGCTGTTGAAGGCCCTGGCCGGGGTGATCGGCCTGCTCGAACGCGAGCCAACGGCCTATCTGCGCGGCGGCGGCGCCAGTGCCGGCGGGCTGGACGAGGCAGCGATTGAGCGCCTGATCGTCGACCGCGCGGCGGCGAAGAAAGCCAGGAACTTCGCCGATGCCGACCGTATCCGAGACGAACTCAAGGCAGCCGGCATCGCGCTCGATGACAGCCCGCAGGGAACCACCTGGCGGCGTGCCTGAAACAAAAAACGGCCTGAGGAATCAGGCCGTTTTTTCGTGTTGACCGTGCCGGTCCTTACTTGAGAATCTTGCCGCCCGGTCCGACCACCGTCATTTCGACGAAGCGCGACCCCTGGCGATTGCTGCCGCTGAAACCCACGCGCAAGCCGCCCATGTCCAGGTTCGTGCCTTCCAGCGCGGCGACCAGCTTTTCGCGCGACGGGTCCTTGCCCATCCGCTTCAGCGCATCGACCATGACCCGGGCCATCGCGTAGGCCTCGATCCCGTAGTAGGAATAGCCGGCCTTGCTGCCGACCAGTTTCTGGTAGTCGCGGACCATCGGCACGATATCGTTCCACGGGTACGGCATCACCTGCGAGATGACGATGCCGCGCGCGTCCGCGCCGAGTTCGCCGACCAGCTGTTCGGTGCCGACCGGCGAGAGCGTGGTGAACATCGGGCTCTGGCCGGCCTTCTTCATGGCCTTGACGAAGGCCGCAGTCGGCTTGTACAGGGTGACCATGACCACGGCTTGCGGCTTCGATTTGGCGATGGTATCCACAGCAGCCGCCACGTCGGTCGAATTGCGCTCGACGGTGGCGACTGCGGAGGGGGCAAGATTATGCTTCTTGAGTGAGGCGGTCACCCCCTCAAGCCCGGATTTGCCAAAGCCGTCGTTCTGGTAGAAGACGGCGATATTCTTCAGGCCCAGCGACACCAATTGATTGACGATCGCTTCGGTTTCGTCCGCATAGCTGGCGCGCACATTGAACATGAAGCGCCCGTTCGGGTTCTTGGAGATCGGCTCGCGCAGGCTGCCAGCGCCCGAAATGGTGCCTACCAGTGGCACCCTGGCCGGGCCGAATACCGTGTTCATCGCCTCGGTCGTTGGGCTGGAACCGTAAAAGGCCAGCATGGCGAAGACGTTCCTGTCGTTGATCAGCGCCTTGGTGTTAGCGACCGTGCGCTCGGTTTCGTAGCCGTCATCGAGTGAGAGCAGGTCGAGCTTGCGACCATTGACGCCGCCGGATTTGTTGACCTGGTCGAAATAGGTCTGGATGACCTGGCGCATGTCCGTGCCATAAACGCCGTTCGGCCCCGAGAACGGGGAGGACATGCCCAGTGTGATCGTGCTGTCGGTGATGCCCGGTTCCGCCGAAGCCAGCGTGGAACACGCGACCGCAGCAACGGCAAGCAATTGCTTCAGGAAATGCATTGTTCGTCCCCCCTTTTTCAGTGCGCAGATTCTAACAGCCGAAAGGCGGCGGGGGGAACAGGGAGGGTGGCCTGTGCGAGGCACAGGCCACCTGTTGCGGTCGACACGCGAAAAGTGCCGAAAATGCAGGCGGTCAGTCGCCGAAGAATTCCTTCACTTTGTAGTTCCGGCCGGGACTTCGTCCCTTAACTTCCTGCGCAAGTTAGCCTTCACTGCAAGGTCAAGCAATCAGTCCCCAAAGAACTCCTTAACCTTGTCCATCCACGACTTGGCGCGGGGGTTGTGGCGGGCGCCGTTGTCGCTACTGGTCGATTCTTCCAGTTCGCGCAACAACTCCTTCTGGCGCTCGGTCAGGCTCACCGGGGTTTCGACGACGACGTGGCACAGCAGGTCGCCGTGCGCATGGCTGCGCACCCCCTTGATGCCCTTGCCGCGCAGACGGAAAACGCGCCCGGACTGGGTTTCGCCGGGAATCTTGATGCTGGCGGCACCATCGAGGGTCGGGATTTCGATTTCGCCACCCAGCGCGGCGGTGGTGAATGAGATCGGCATCTCGCAATGCAGGTCGTTGTGGTCGCGGGTGAACACGGCGTGCTGCTTGAGGTGGATCTGCACGTAGAGATCGCCCGGTGGTCCGCCATTGACCCCGTGTTCGCCTTCGCCGGCCAGACGGATGCGATCGCCCTCGTCGACCCCGGCCGGAATCTTGACTGACAAGGTCTTGTGCTGCTTGACGCGCCCCGCACCGCCGCAAGTCTTGCACGGGTCGGCGATGAAGCGTCCGGTGCCGTGACATTTGTGGCAGGTCTGCTGGATCGAGAAGAAGCCCTGCTGCAGGCGCACCTGGCCGGAGCCGCCGCAGGTCGGGCAGGTTTTCGGCTGCGTTCCCGGCTTGGCGCCGCTGCCGTTGCAGGGCTCGCATTCCTCCATGGTCGGAATGCGGATCTTGGTTTCGGTGCCATGCGCCGCCTGTTCGAGCGTGATTTCCAGGTTGTAGCGCAGGTCGGCGCCGCGATAGACATTGGAGCGCCCACCGCCGCCACCGCCCCGGCCACCGAAGATTTCGTCAAAAATGCCGCCGAAGGCATCGGAAAATCCAGCGCCACCGCCCCCGAAGCCGCCGCCCATGCCCGCCTGCGGATCGACGCCGGCGTGGCCGAACTGGTCGTAGGCAGAGCGCTTCTGGCTGTCCGACAGGATTTCGTAGGCTTCCTTGGCTTCCTTGAATTTCTCCTCGGCCGCCGGGTTGTCCGGATTGCGGTCGGGGTGATGCTTCATGGCCAGCTTGCGGTAGGCCTTCTTGATCTCTTCTTCGCTGGCGTCGCGGTTGACACCGAGAATCTCGTAAAAATCGCGTTTAGACATGTTCGTTACCCGTCAAGTGACAAAGGCGCCGAGCGCCGCCGGAGGTTCCGGAAGGCTCGGCGCCTGGCTGTTGCGTCAGGATTTACTTCTTGTCCTTGACCTCGGTGAATTCGGCATCCACCACGTCGCCTTCGTCTTTCCTGGCCTGTTGCTGGGCGCCTGCTTCGGCACCGGGGGCGGCGCCTTCGGCGGCTTGCTGGGCGTACATCTTTTCACCCAGCTTCTGGGCGGCCTGGCTCAGGGCTTCGGTCTTGGCGGTGATGGTGTCCTTGTCGCCGTCGCGCAGCACGTCTTCGACCTCCTTGATCGCCGCTTCGATGCTGGCCTTTTCGCCGGCATCCAGCTTGTCGCCGTATTCGGTCAGCGATTTCTTGACCATGTGCACCATGCCGTCGGCCTGGTTGCGGGCGTCGGCCAGTTCATGCACCTTCTTGTCGTCTTCGGCGTGCAGCTCGGCATCCTTGACCATAGCCTGGATCTCGGCTTCGGAAAGACCGGAGTTGGCCTTGATGGTGATCTTGTTTTCCTTGCCGGTCGCCTTGTCCTTGGCGGTGACATGCATGATGCCGTTGGCGTCGATGTCGAAGATGACCTCGATCTGCGGTGTGCCGCGCGGGGCCGGCGGGATGCCTTCCAGGTTGAACTGGCCGAGGCTCTTGTTGCCGGACGCCACTTCGCGCTCGCCTTGCAGCACGTGGATGGTCACCGCACCCTGGTTGTCGTCGGCGGTCGAGAAGACTTGCGAGGCCTTGGTCGGGATCGTCGTGTTCTTCTGGATCAGCTTGGTCATGATGCCGCCCAGGGTTTCGATGCCGAGCGACAGCGGGGTCACGTCGAGCAGCAGCACGTCCTTGACTTCGCCCTGTAGCACGCCACCTTGAATTGCAGCGCCGACGGCGACCGCTTCGTCCGGATTGACGTCCTTGCGCGGCTCGCGGCCGAAGATTTCCTTGACCTTTTCCTGCACCTTGGGCATGCGCGACTGGCCCCCGACCAGGATGACGTCGTCGATGTCGCCGATCTTCACGCCGGCATCCTTCAGCGCGGTGACGCACGGGGCGACGGTGCGCTCGACCAGTTCGTCGACCAGCGACTCGAACTTGGCGCGGGTGATCTTCAGCGCCAGGTGCTTCGGGCCGGAGGCGTCGGCGGTGATGTAGGGCAGATTGATTTCGGTCTGCTGGCTGGAAGACAGCTCGATCTTGGCCTTCTCGGCGGCTTCCTTGAGGCGCTGCAGGGCCAGTACGTCGGCCTTCAGGTTGACGCCGGATTCCTTCTTGAATTCGTCGATGATGTAGTCGATCAGGCGCTGGTCGAAGTCTTCGCCGCCGAGGAAAGTGTCGCCGTTGGTGGCCAGCACTTCGAACTGCTTTTCGCCATCGACGTCAGCGATCTCGATGATCGAGATGTCGAAGGTGCCACCGCCGAGGTCATAGACAGCGATCTTCTTGTCTTTGCCGGAGACCTTGTCCATGCCGAAGGCGAGCGCTGCGGCCGTCGGTTCGTTGATGATGCGCTTGACGTCGAGGCCGGCGATGCGGCCGGCGTCCTTGGTCGCCTGGCGCTGGCTGTCGTTGAAGTAGGCCGGCACGGTGATGACGGCTTCGGTGACTTCCTCGCCGAGGTAGTCTTCGGCAGTCTTCTTCATCTTGCGCAGCACTTCGGCGGAAACCTGCGGCGGCGCGATCTTCTTGTCGCGCACCTCGACCCAGGCGTCGCCGTTGTCGGCCTTGACGATCTTGTAGGGCATCAGGGAGATGTCCTTCTGCACTTCCTTCTCTTCGAAGCGGCGGCCGATCAGGCGCTTGACCGCGTACAGCGTGTTCTTCGGGTTGGTGACGGCCTGGCGCTTGGCCGGGGCGCCGGAGAGGATCTCGCCATCCTCGGCGTAGCCGATGATCGACGGCGTCGTGCGCGCGCCTTCGGAGTTCTCGATGACCTTCGGCTGGCCACCTTCCATGATGGCGACGCAGCTGTTGGTGGTGCCGAGGTCAATACCAATGATCTTGCCCATGTTTATTCCTTTACTGAATGCGAATGACTGTGATGTTCTGGAGTTGGGGGCAGTGCCCCGGATTTCAAGACTTCGGCCTGGCGACCATGACCAGCGCCGGACGCAGCACGCGATCGGCGATCAGGTAACCCTTCTGCAGGACGGTGACGACGGTATTGGCCTCCTGTTCGGCGTCGACCATGCCGATTGCCTGGTGCTTGTGCGGATCGAACTTCTCGCCGGCCGGGTTGACCTCGACCAGGGCATTCTTCTCGAAGGCTGAGACCAGTTGTTTCAAGGTCAGCTCGACGCCGGACTTGAAGCTGTCGACGGTCTGCTCGGGCACGGTGAGCGCGGCTTCGAGGCTGTCCTTGACCGCCAGCAATTCACCGGCAAATTTCTCGACGGCAAACTTGTGCGCCTTGGTGATGTCGTCCTGGGCGCGGCGGCGAATGTTCTCACCCTCAGCCTTGGCGCGCAGCCAGGCGTCGTAATGTTCGGCGGCCTTCAGTTCAAGCTGGCGAAACTGTTCCTCGATGCTGGGCAGGGTATCGGTGTGCTCCTGAGCCACCGGCCCGGCGGCCGGTTCGCTGACTGGTTCATTGCCCAGCAGGGCTTCCTGTGGGGTTTCGTTGTTCGACATGCGTATTTCTCCCAAAAATCTGCAAACGTATTTGGGGGTGATCGGCGGTGTTTCAAGGGGCTGGCGAAAAATTTCCGCAATTGGCCGGCGATGGCCTGTCCGCGGCCTGCATGCTACGATGATTGCCTTGGCTGAATTCAATCGGGACGCATGGAAACTATCGGGAAATACCGGGTTGTTCGGGAATTGGGCAAGGGGGCGACGGCTACGGTCTACCTCTGCGTTGGCCCCGATTCCGAGCGGCCGGTCGCCGTCAAGCTCATCCGTTTCGGCAACGATTGCGCGGCCATGTCGCGCCGCATGCGCAAGCTGTTCCAGAATGAAGGCATGGTCGCGACGCGACTCAGCCACCCGAACATTGCCAAGGTGTACGAGGGGATCGTCGAGGCTGACTTTGCCTACCTCGCCATGGAGTACGTCGAGGGATTTTCGCTCGACGCACATACCCGGATCGACAAGTTGCTCCCCCTGCACCGCGTCATCGGCATCATCTTCAAATGCTGCATGGCGCTGGACAGCGCGTTCCGGCAGGGGATCATCCACCGCGACATCAAGCCTGCCAATATTCTCGTGCAGCCCGGCGATGATCCCAAACTGGTCGATTTCGGCCTGGCGCTGAACCTCAACAAGAACATGGATCGCGATTCGACCTTCATCATGGGTGTCGGGTCGCCGTCTTACATGTCGCCCGAGCAGATCAAGGGTTATCAGCTCAACCAGAAGACCGATCTCTACTCGCTCGGCGTCGTGCTGTTCCAGTTGCTGACCGGACGCCTGCCGTTCCGCGCCAAGAACCAGGCGACGCTGATCTACCGCATCATCAATACCGATGCGCCGAATGTGACCGATCTGAATCCCGGCTTGCCGCACGGGCTCAATGCGATTGTCAAGCGGGCGCTGGAAAAGGATTTGTACAGCCGTTACCGGAACGGGGCGGAAATGGCCAAGGATCTGGCGGCAGTGCGCTACCAGATACTGGAAGACGACCAGACCGTCCAGGATACGCGGCATTTCGAGATGCTAAGAAAGCTCGATTTCTTCATCGAATTCGAGAATGTCGAGCTCTGGGAGGTGCTGCGCATTTCGGTCTGGCGCCAGGTGGCACCGCGCGTGGCGATCATACGCCAGGGCGAGACCAATCAGGTGTTCGGCGTACTGGTCGAGGGCTATGCAGAAGTCTCCATCGGCGGTTCGACGCTGTGCCGTCTGGGGCCGGGCGAGGTCATTGGCGAGGTGGCCTTCATGCACCCGACCAAGAACGAGCGTTCGGCCAGCGTGGTTACCCTGGAAAACTCACTCTTCCTCGAAATCAACGCGGCCGCGCTGGCGCTGGCTTCGGAAGAACTGCAGGAACGCATGCGGACCGCCTTGCTCGGTCAGATGATCGACCGCATGCGCGAGGTAAACCGCATTGCGGCAGCCCAGGGGGCGCCGGCAGTCGACAGCGCGCAAAGCCTGATGGCCAACTCGACTCGTCAGTCCCCGGGAACGGGGCTCGATCTCGAACTGGCCCCGCCATAGATTCCGGATTGGCCGTTCGCGGCAGCCTGCCTGGCACCGGAAGACCGTTACAGATGCGCCTGTACCCAGCGTCTTAGGTTTTGCGCATCGAGCGCGCCACTTTGCCGCGCGATCTCGCGTCCGTTCCGGAAAATGGCCAGCGTCGGAATGCTGCGGATGTTGAAGCGCCCGGCGAGTTGCGGTTCGTTTTCGGTGTTGACCTTTGCAAACCGGGCGGCGGGTTCAAGTTCGCTGGCGGCCCGGGCAAAGGCCGGCGCCATGCTGCGACAGGGGCCGCACCAGGGGGCCCAGAAATCGACGACGATCGGCAGGTCGCTGCGTCCGATGTGGCGATCGAAACTGCTGGTGTTCAATTCGCAGGGCGTACCGGTGAACAGCGGCGCCTTGCAACTACCGCAAACGGGTTGTTCGGTCAGGCGTCCGGAAGGGAGGCGATTGACGGCGTCACAGTGCGGGCAGACAACATGCAGCGGGTCGTTCACAGTGAATTCTCCATATCATAGGAGACTGATATGCGGCCGCCACCCTTGATTTCAAGTCTTGGCGCCGTGCTCCAGGGCTTGTTGACGACTGCTGGCCAGCGCCTGGGTGTCAGCCTTCTGTCTGGAAGGCCAGCCGCCCAGGTGGCGCTCGACCAGGCTGCTCAGCGCGGCCAGCCAGCGCGGATCTTCGTTCAGGGCCGGAATATAGTGGTATTCCTGACCGCCGCAGGAGAGGAACGAAGCCTTGGCTTCGAGGGCGATTTCTTCCAGGGTTTCCAGGCAGTCGGCAACGAATCCGGGGCAGATGACATCGACGCGGCGGACGCCGGATCGGGCAAGCGCTTCCAGCGTCGGTGCGGTGTACGGCTGCAGCCACTCGGCCTTGCCGAAGCGGGACTGGAAACAGATCTTGTACTGCTCCGGCGCCAGATTGAGGCGCTCGGCGAGCAGGCGGCCGGTCTTCATGCATTCGCAGTGGTACGGGTCGCCGAGGTCGAGATTGCGCCGCGGCAGGCCGTGGAAGCTGATGATCAGGCGGTCATTGGCGGCGAGCAGGCCGTGCTTCATCCAGTGCGCACGGACCGTCTGTTCGAGTGCTTCGATGTAGCCGGGGTCATCGTGAAAATTGCGCACAAAGCGCATTTCGGGCTGGTTGCGCCGGGTCAGCAGCCAGCGGCAGGCCTCATCGACGACGGTGGCAGTGGTGCTCGCAGAATATTGCGGATACATCGGCACCACCAGGATGCGCGTGGCGCCGGCCGCGGTGAGCCGGTCAAGGACGTCGCCAAGCGCCGGAGCGCCATAACGCATTGCCGAGGTGACCGTCACATGATGCCCGCGTTCGCCGAGATAGCCGGCCAGCAGCTGGGTCTGGCGCTCGGTGTGGACTTTCAGCGGTGAGCCTTCCGGCATCCAGATCGACGCGTATTTTTCGGCGGACTTCCGTGGGCGGATGTTCAGGATGATGCCATTGAGAATCAGCCACCAGATCGGCCGCGGAATCTCGACGACGCGTGGATCGGAAAGGAATTGGCGCAGGTAGCGCTTGAGTGCGGGGCCGGTCGGTGCCTCGGGTGTTCCCAGGTTGACCAGGACGATTGCGGTGCCTGGCGGTGTTCCATGTTGGTAGGCGGGTTCCGGGTGAAAACGTGGCATCAATAGTTGTTATGCTGTTGGGTGAGGGTGCTGGAAAGGAGCTTGGCGGTGATGTCAACGATCGGGATCACCCGCTCGTAGGCCATGCGTGTCGGCCCGATGACGCCCACCGACCCGACGATCTGTCCATTGACCGTATAGGGGGCGGCGACGACGCTGCATTCGTCCAGCGGAGCGATCCCCGATTCGCCGCCAATGAAGAGCTGGACGCCACTGGCGCGGTGGGACACATCGAGCAGTTGCACCAGGCTGGAACGCTGCTCGAAAAGGTCGAACAGTTCGCGCAGGCGCTTCATGTTCGACGACAGTTCCTCGACGTCGAGGAGGTTGCGTTCGCCCGAGATCACATAAGGCGCCGCATTGCCGGACAGCGCCTCGTCGCCTGCCGCGAGCGCCAGTTTCATCAGCGGCATCATGTCGTCGCGCAACTGCTGGATTTCGGCGGACAGCCGGTGGCGGATCTGCTCGAAATCCAGCCCCGCGAAATTCTGGTTCAGGTAGTTGGCGGCAGTGACCAGTTCGGAAGGGGAATACGCCCGCTCGGTCACCAGAATGCGGTTTTGCACGTCACCGTCGGTGGTGACAATGATCAGCAGGATGCGTTTTTCGGTCAGGTTGAGGAACTCGATCTGGCGGATGCGGCTGGCGACCCGCCGCGGTGCCATGACGACACCGGCAAAATGGGTCAGGCTCGACAGGAGCTGGGAGGCGCTGGCGATGACCTGGCTGGCTGGCTGGCCGTGCAGGGCGCCTTCCATTTCGTCCAGTTGGCGGGCTTCGAGCGGACGCATCGTCAACAGGGTATCGACAAACAAGCGATAGCCACGCGCCGTCGGAATGCGTCCGGCGGAGGTGTGCGGGCTGGCGACAAAGCCCGCCTCTTCGAGATCGGCCATCACGTTGCGGATCGTGGCCGGCGACAGGTCGAGTCCGGAGAATTTCGACAACGCACGCGAGCCGACCGGCTGGCCGTCGGCGATATAGTGTTCGACCAGGGCCTTGAGCAGGGTGCGGGAACGGTCATCAAGCATAGCGGCACATTGTACAAAAAAGCCGGGGCGGCGCGAGAAGGCATTTTTATGCAAGAATCCGCCCCATGAATTCCAGTTTTGGCTCCTATCGCTCGCCCCGAACCATTGCCCTGGTGGGCAAGTACCATAGTCTCGAAATCGCCGAATCCCTGCGCCGGCTCGCGGAATACTTTCACGAACGCGGGATCTCGGTCTTCATCGAGCGCGAAACTGCCGAGCATATCGGCCGCCAGGTTGATTTGTCGCGCTGGGTGACCTGCGGCTTCAATGACATCGGCGCCCATGCCGACCTCGCCATCGTCATCGGCGGCGATGGCACGATGCTCAATGCGGCGCGTCGCCTGGCGCGCTACCGGGTGCCGCTGGTCGGGGTCAATCAGGGGCGGCTCGGCTTCATGACCGATATCGCGCGCGACGACATGCTGACCTGCATGGACGATCTGCTGGATGGACGCTTTGCGGCGGAAACGCGCATGCTCCTCGATGCCACGGTGATCAGCGAGGGCAAGGAAAGCGACACCAATCTGGCGCTCAACGACGTGGTCATCGACAAGGGTGCGATCGGGCGGATGATCGAGTTCGAGCTGTTCATCGACGGCGAATTCATCTTCAACCTGCGCTCGGACGGCCTGATCGTGTCCACGCCGACCGGGTCGACCGCTTATTCACTGTCTTCCGGCGGGCCGATTCTGCATCCGACGCTGACCGGAATCGCCCTGGTGCCACTGTGTCCGCACGCGCTGACCAACCGCCCGATCATCGTCAACGATCGTGCCGACATCGAACTGCGCATCACCCATGCCGACGATCCGCGCGTGCACTTTGATGGCCAGGTCACGCTCGACCTGCGCAAGGGTGACAGCGTTCGTCTGCGCCGCTCCGAATACACCATCCGCTTCCTGCATCCGCCGGGTTACAGCTATTTCGCCATGTTGCGCCAGAAGCTGCAATGGAGCGAACGCCCCAAGGGCCTGTGATGCTGTGTCACCTTGCAATTCGCGATTTCGTCATTGTCGATCGGCTTGAACTCGAGTTTTCCGCCGGTTTTGGCGCGTTGACCGGGGAAACCGGCGCCGGAAAATCGATCCTGATCGACGCCCTGGCGCTGGCCCTTGGCGAGCGTGCCGATGCCGGGGTGGTGCGTGCCGGGTGCGACAGGGCCGAAGTGGCGGCGACCTTCGACATTGGCGGGCAGCGCTTGGTCCATGACTGGCTAGTGGCCAACGACCTGGAGGCCGGGAACGAACTTATGCTGCGCCGGGTTCTCGATGCCGGCGGCCGCTCGCGTGCCTACATCAACGGCTCGTCGGCGACCGCCCAGCAATTGCGTGAAGTCGGGGAATTCCTGGTGGATATTCACGGGCAGCACGCCCATCAGTCACTCCTGCGCGCCGATGCACAACGGGCTTTGTTCGACGACCATGCCGGGCTGGCCGACAGCGCGCAGGCCGTTGCCGCGGCTTACCGGGTCTGGCGCGAGGCGCTCCAGTCGCTGCAGTCCGCTTCGTCCGGCGCCGCAGCGATCGAGCGTGAGCGCGAACAGCTCGAGTGGCAGGTGGGGGAGCTCGCTGCGCTGGCCTTCGGGGGAAATGAATGGGGCGAACTCGAGAGCGAACACACCCGGCTCGGGCACGCGGCGGGGCTGATCGAGGGCGCCCAGTATGCGCTGGACGTCCTGGCCGATGGTGAGGCAGCGTGCGAGCGCCAGGTCGATCGCGTTGCCGCGCGCCTCGGCCAACTTGCCGACTACGATCCGGCGCTGCGCGAGGTGGCCGGGCTGCTGCAGTCGGCGCAGACCGAACTGGCCGAAGCGGTATCCACGCTGCGTCGTTATTCCGATCGTGTTGACCTCGATCCGGCGCGCCTCTCCGAAGTCGAACGTCGTATGGAGGCCGTTCTCGCCTGTGCCCGCAAGTATCGTGTGCAGCCGGCCGAACTTCCGGCACTGCAGGCTGCCTGGCAGGCCCGCCTGGCGGCGTTGAACGCCTCGACCGACCTGGCGGCGATCGCTGAACGTGTCGAGGCGGCGCGTGGGGACTACCTGCGCCTGGCGCAGGGGCTTTCCGACGGCAGGCGGCGCATGGCCGGCGAAATGGGCGCGGCGGTCAGCGCGCTGATGCAGCAACTGGCCCTGGCCTCCGGACGTTTCGAGGTAGGCTTGTTGCCGCTCTCCGAAGGGTCTGTCCATGGTCTGGAGCAGGTGGAGTTCCGGGTCGGCGGGCTGGCCGGCGACGAAGCGCGACCGCTGGCCAAGGTTGCCTCCGGTGGCGAGCTGTCGCGCATCAGCCTCGCCATTCAGGTATTGACCTCGCGCTCAGCCAGTGTGCCGACGCTGATTTTCGATGAGGTCGATGTCGGGATCGGCGGTGGCGTCGCGGAAATTGTCGGGCGTCTGCTGCGCGAACTCGGCGGCGAGCGTCAGGTATTGTGCGTTACCCATTTGCCGCAGGTCGCGGCGCGTGCCGAATGGCAGTGGCAGGTCAGCAAGGAAACACGCGACGGCGCGACCCTCAGTTCCATTCAGCCTCTTGCCGAAGCGCAACGGGTCCGCGAAATCGCCCGCATGCTGGGCGGGGTGCAGATCACGGATATCACGCTGGAGCATGCCCGCGAATTGTTGCAGGGGAAACCGATTTCCTGACTGGTGCGGTCGACGCTGAAAACAGGGCCAAAAACCTTCAGAACAGGCGGCTGGCGGCGAACACGGCAAGGAGCAGGAAAAAGACCCCGCTGATGCGGTGAATCCAGACCAGCGACAGGCGCCCCAGGAGCTTTCTTCCGGCAAATACGCCCAGTGCCGAGGTCAGGGCGAGGGCGAGCGTTGCGCCCGACCAGACTGCTGATGGTTCGCTGGTACTGCCCATGCCGGCGACGGCAAGCTGGGTCTTGTCGCCAAATTCGGCCAGGAAGATGAGCAGAAACGTGGTGGCGACAATCCCGTGCCCCGATTTTTCCTCGATTTCTTCGTCGTCGGTTTCTTCGGTGTAGCGCAAGGCGCTGATTCCGAAAGCGGCAAAGAGTACGGCAACCGCCAGGGTGACCAGCCATTCAGGCAGCCAGGCCGCTACGGCGGCGCCGAACAGGACGGCGAGCAGGTTGAGGACGGCGAATGCGGCGATGGCCCCAATCACCACTGGCAGGCCGCGATGGCGGGCAGCCAGGGTCATGCAGACCAGCTGGCTTTTGTCGCCGAACTCGGCAAGCGCAACCAGCGCGAAGGTCGTTCCGGCCGACGCGAACCACGAGCCGGTCAAGGCTGAAAGGAAATCGGGCATGCGACCGGCGTCAGGACTTGGTGTTGTTCTTGTCCCGGCCCGGGCAATCACCCTTGATGCAGTGTGCGTAGAGATAGAGCGCATGGTCCTGGATCGCAAAACCGCGCTCCTTGGCAACCATGTTCTGCCGGCGCTCGATTTCCGGATCGTAGAACTCTTCCACCCGGCCGCAGTCGATGCAGACCAGGTGATCGTGATGGGTGCCGCGACAGATTTCGAACACGGCCTTGCCGGATTCGAAGAAATGGCGTTCGAGCAGTCCGGCTTGCTCGAACTGGGTCAGCACCCGGTAAACGGTGGCAAGACCGATGTCCATGTTCTCGGCAATGAGCATCCGATAGACGTCTTCGGCCGTCAGGTGGCGAACCGTGCTTTTTTCGAACAGTTCGAGAATCTTGAGGCGCGGAAAAGTGGCCTTGAGCCCCATGTTCTTGAGGCTTTGCGCATCGCTCATTGTTTTTTTGTCCGTGATTGGTTGGGGCCGAGCCATAGGCTATTTCGGGTATGATATACCGCTTCAAAGACGATTGATAAACTTCGGATTTCCGCATGTCCAGTTCACGCCTTCTCCTTTTCTGCATCTTCTGTTCGTTTCTGACAGCCTGCAGCAATCCCCTGAAATCCATCAATCCCTACAAAATCGACATCCAGCAAGGCAACGTCCTGACCCAGGAGATGGTCGCCCAGTTGAAACCAGGACAGACACGCGATCAGGTGCGCTACATCCTCGGTACCCCGTTGCTTGCCGACGTTTTCCACCAGGAGCGCTGGGATTACGTCTATAGCTACCGTAGCGGCACCACTGGTGTGTTCGAAACACGACAGTTCTCGGTATTCTTCGACAAGGATAACCGGTTGGTCAAGGCGACGGGCGACGTCGAAAGTGCCGTCATGGACGACTTGGCCGTGCCTGCCGCGCGAACGCAGGTCGTTGATTTCGGGACGTTGCCGACTGATGGCTCGGGCGTGCCGATGCCGCCGCCGGAAGGGCCGGGTTTCTTCCAGAGCCTGATCAAGTCGGTGGGGTTCTGAGCATGGCTTTGACGCGTATTGGTATTGTCGGGGCCGGTGGGCGCATGGGGCGCATGCTGCTCGAAGCGGCGCTGAAGGACGATGGCGTCACGCTGGCGGGGGCATTCGACGTTCCTGGAAGTCCGGCGATCGGCCAGACCGTCGAACAGTTGACGGGGCTGCCCGGCACGGTCCGGGTCAGCGATGACCTTGCCGCCGGGCTCAAGGATGTTGATTGCCTGATCGATTTCACCCGGCCGCAGGGAACCCTTGATCACCTTGAGCTTTGTCGCCAGGCTGGCGTGGCGATGGTGATCGGGACCACGGGCTTCGAAGCGGAAGGCAAGGAGCAAATCGCGGCGGCAGCGCGCGACATTCCAGTCGTCTTCGCCCCGAACATGGCGGTTGGCGTCAATCTGGTGTTCAAGCTGCTCGATACCGCCGCCCGGATATTGAACCAGGGCTACGACATCGAAATCGTCGAGGCGCACCATCGCATGAAGGTCGATGCGCCGTCGGGCACAGCACTGCGCATGGGCGAGGTCGTTGCCGCCGCCCTCGGGCGAGACTTGGAAGAGTGTGCCGTCTACGGCCGCGAGGGTGTTACCGGCGAACGCGACCCGTCGACCATCGGTTTTGCCACGGTGCGCGGCGGCGACGTGGTCGGCGACCATACCGTCATGTTCTGCGGCATCGGCGAACGCGTCGAGATCACCCACAAGGCCGGAAACCGCATGCCTTATGCGCTGGGCAGCATGCGCGCGGCACGCTTCTTGGCTGGCCGGAAGAACGGCATCTTCGACATGCAGGATGTGCTCGGCCTGCGCTGATCGGGTGTGATGCTGCTGGCAAATTAGGGCGCACGAGCTGGTTTTGAACCGCGGGCAACGGGCATTTTGGAGCCTCGGATTTGCCTGAAAAGGCTCTTTTCGACTAGAATAGCAAGGTTAAAAAGCACAAGCGGGAGGGCGTAAGCCTTCCCGCTTGGCACATGAACAAGCAGAAAATTCTAGGAGAGCCGGTCGTGTCGTTGCTGCCCTCATTCACTCCCGCCATTCTCGCCCTCGCCGACGGAACGGTATTCAAGGGGCAATCCATCGGCGCCGATGGCGTTACCAGTGGCGAGGTGGTGTTCAACACCGCCATGTCGGGCTATCAGGAAATCCTTACCGATCCCTCCTATTGCCGCCAGATCGTCACCCTGACCTACCCGCATATCGGCAACACCGGTTGCAATGCCGAAGACTTCGAGTCCGATGCAAACTATGCTGCCGGTCTGGTCATTCGCGACCTGCCGCTGGTCGCGTCCAACTGGCGTACCGAGGAGGATCTGTCGTCCTACCTGAAGAAGCACGGCATCGTCGCCATTGCCGGCATCGACACCCGCAAGCTGACCCGCATTTTGCGTGAAAAAGGCGCCCAGGCTGGCTGTATCCTGGCTGGCGAAGTGGACGAGTCCAAGGCGCTGGCCATGGCCAAGGCCTTCCCGGGCCTCAACGGCATGGATCTGGCCAAGGTGGTTTCGGCCAAGGAAGGCTATGCCTGGACCGAGGCCGAGTGGACACTGAAGGGCTACAAGCCGGCTGCCGAGCCACGCTTTCATGTTGTCGCCTACGACTTCGGCGTCAAGCGCAACATCCTGCGCATGCTGGCCGAGCGCGGCTGCCGCCTGACCGTGGTGCCGGCCCAGATGCCGGCTGCCGACGTGCTGGCGATGAAGCCGGACGGCATCTTCCTGTCCAATGGCCCGGGAGATCCGGAGCCTTGTGATTACGCCATCGCTGCGATCCGCGAATTCCTCGAGCGCGGTGTGCCGACCTTCGGCATCTGCCTCGGTCACCAGCTGCTGGCCCTGGCCTCCGGCGCCAAGACGGCCAAGATGAAGTTCGGTCACCACGGTGCCAACCACCCGGTCAAGGATCTGGATAGCGGCCAGGTGTTGATCACCAGCCAGAACCACGGCTTTGCCGCTGACATCGATTCGCTGCCGGCTAACCTGCGGGTCACTCATGTTTCGCTGTTCGATGGTTCACTGCAGGGTATCGCCCGCACCGACGTGCCGGCCTTCTCCTTCCAGGGACATCCGGAAGCCAGCCCCGGCCCGCACGACGTGGCCTACCTGTTTGACCGCTTCCTCGACACCATGACGCGCGGCGTTGCCGCGCTGCAGCCGGCGAAATAAGGCGAGAGTAAAGAAATGCCGAAACGTACAGAAATAAAAAGTGTTTTGATTATTGGCGCCGGCCCGATCATCATCGGTCAGGCCTGCGAATTCGATTACTCCGGCGCTCAGGCCTGCAAGGCCCTGCGCGAAGAGGGTTACAAGGTCATCCTGGTCAACTCCAACCCGGCGACGATCATGACCGACCCGGAAATGGCCGACGTCACCTACATCGAGCCGATCACCTGGCAGGTCGTCGCCAAGATCATCGAAAAGGAACGTCCGGATGCCTTGCTGCCGACCATGGGCGGCCAGACCGCGCTGAACTGCGCGCTCGACCTTGATCGTGAGGGCGTGCTGGCCAAGTTCAATGTCGAACTGATCGGTGCCTCGAAGGAGGCCATCGACAAGGCCGAGGATCGCCAGAAGTTCAAGGATGCGATGACCAAAATCGGTCTCGGTTCCGCCAAGTCGGCGACGGCGCACAGCATGGAAGAGGCCTACCAGGTGCAGGCGATGATCGGCTTCCCGACCATCATCCGTCCGTCCTTTACGCTGGGCGGCACCGGCGGCGGCATCGCCTACAACATGGAAGAGTTCGAGACCATCTGCAAGCGCGGTCTCGAAGCCTCGCCGACCAACGAGCTGCTGATCGAAGAGTCGCTGCTCGGCTGGAAGGAGTACGAGATGGAAGTGGTCCGCGACAAGGCGGACAACTGCATCATCATCTGCTCGATCGAAAACCTCGATCCGATGGGCGTGCACACCGGCGACTCGATCACCGTCGCGCCGGCCCAGACGCTGACCGACAAGGAATACCAGATCCTGCGCAATGCCTCGATCGCCGTGCTGCGCGAAATCGGCGTCGATACCGGCGGTTCCAACGTGCAGTTCTCGATCAACCCGAAGGACGGTCGGATGATCGTCATCGAGATGAATCCGCGCGTGTCGCGTTCATCGGCGCTGGCTTCCAAGGCGACCGGCTTCCCGATCGCCAAGATCGCCGCCAAGCTGGCCGTCGGCTACACGCTCGATGAACTGGCCAACGACATCACCGGTGGCAAGACACCGGCTTCGTTCGAGCCGTCGATCGACTACGTCGTTACCAAGGTGCCGCGTTTCGCCTTCGAGAAGTTCCCGCAGGCCGATTCGACGCTGACCACGCAGATGAAGTCGGTCGGCGAAGTGATGGCGATCGGCCGTACTTTCCAGGAGTCGCTGCAGAAGGCACTGCGCGGCCTGGAGGTTGGCGTCGATGGCTTCAACCTGAAGTCGGTCGATCCGGAAACCATCGACGAGCAACTGGCCCGTCCGACGCCGGATCGCCTGTGGTACGTCGCCGATGCCTTCGGCGTTGGCATGAGCGTCGAGAAGGTGTTCGACCTGACCAAGATCGATCCGTGGTTCCTGGTCCAGATCAAGGAGATCGTCGATCTCGAGCTGGCTGTCGAAAAACGCGAATTTTCGTCGTTGACCGCAGACGAGCTGCGCTATCTCAAGCGCAAGGGCTTCGCCGATCGTCGTCTGGCCTACCTGCTGAAAACGACCGAAGCCGAATTCCGTCAGCGTCGTCATGCGCTGGGTGTGCGTCCTGTCTACAAGCGCGTCGATACCTGCGCCGCCGAATTCGCCACCGGCACCGCCTACATGTACTCGACCTACGAGGACGAGTGCGAAGCCATGCCGACCGACAAGAAAAAGATCATGGTCCTCGGTGGCGGTCCGAACCGCATCGGCCAAGGCATCGAATTCGACTACTGCTGCGTGCATGCCGCCATGGCCATGCGCGAAGACGGTTACGAAACGATCATGGTCAACTGCAACCCGGAAACGGTTTCCACCGACTACGATACCTCCGACCGTCTGTATTTCGAGCCGCTGACGCTGGAAGACGTGCTGGAAATCTGTGCCATCGAGAAGCCGGTCGGCGTCATCGTCCAGTACGGCGGCCAGACCCCGCTCAAGCTGGCACTGGCGCTGGAAGCCAATGGCGTGCCGATCATCGGCACGACGCCGGAGTCGATCGACATCGCCGAAGACCGCGAGCGCTTCCAGAAGCTGCTGCACGATCTCGGCCTGAAGCAGCCGCCGAACCGCACCGCTCGCACCGAAGAGGATGCCCTGCGCTTGGCGCAGAAAATCGGCTATCCGCTGGTCGTTCGTCCGTCCTACGTGCTGGGCGGCCGGGCCATGGAAATCGTCCATGAGCAGAAGGATCTCGAGCGCTACATGCGCGAAGCGGTCAAGGTTTCCAACGATTCGCCGGTGCTGCTCGACCGCTTCCTGAACGATGCCGTCGAATGCGACGTCGATGCCCTGTCCGATGGCGAGGAAGTCATCATCGGTGGCGTCATGGAACACATCGAACAGGCCGGCGTGCACTCCGGCGACTCGGCCTGCTCGCTGCCGCCGTACTCGCTGTCGGCCGGCGTCCAGGACGAATTGCGCCGCCAGACCAAGCTGATGGCCAAGGCCCTGAATGTCTGCGGCCTGATGAACGTCCAGTTCGCCATCAAGGACAACGACGTCTACGTGCTGGAAGTCAATCCGCGCGCTTCGCGTACCGTGCCCTACGTCTCCAAGGCCACCGGCCTGCAACTGGCCAAGATCGCCGCACGTTGCATGGCAGGCCGCAGCCTGAAGGACCAGGGTGTGACCAGGGAAGTCATTCCGCCGTACTTTTCGGTCAAGGAAGCCGTCTTCCCCTTCGTCAAGTTCCCGGGCGTCGATACCATCCTTGGCCCGGAAATGAAGTCGACCGGCGAAGTGATGGGTGTCGGCGTCACTTTCGCCGAGGCCTTCGTCAAATCGCAGCAGGCGGCCGGTGTCAAGCTGCCGGTTTCCGGCAAGGTTTTCCTGTCGGTCAAGGACAGCGACAAGGCCAAGGCCATCGAAATTGCCCGCCACCTGCATGAAGCTGGCTTCCATCTGATTGCCACGCGTGGGACGGCGCATGCCATCGCAGCCGCCGGTCTGCCGGTGCAATCGGTCAACAAGGTGACCGAAGGCAGGCCGCACATCGTCGACATGATCAAGAACAACGAAATTTCCCTGATCATCAACACGGTCGAAGAAAAGCGCGGCGCCATCAACGACTCCCGTTCGATTCGTACCTCCGGCCTGCAGGCACGGGTGACGATGTACACGACGATCTGGGGCGCCGAGGCCGCTGCCGAAGGCATTCGCAATCTGGGTGAGCTGATGGTGTATCCGATCCAGGCCTTGCACGAGCAGCTTCACTAAGAAAAACCCGAGCCGCCGGGTTGCCCTCTCCGGGCGCCGGCGGTTTGCTTTTGCTGGAATAAATGATGAGTAAAGTCCCGTTGACCGTGACTGGTGCCGAAAAACTTCGTGCCGAACTGCATCGCCTGAAAACCGTTGATCGCCCGAGCGTCATCGCGGCGATTGCCGAGGCGCGTTCGCATGGCGATCTGTCCGAAAATGCCGAATACGATGCCGCCAAGGAGCGTCAGGGTTTCGTGGAAGGCCGTATTCAGGAAGTCGAGGGCAAGCTTTCCAATGCCCAGATCATCGACCCGAAACTGCTCGATGCCGATGGGCGCTGTGTTTTTGGCGCCACCGTCGAACTGGAAGATCAGGATTCTGGTGAGAGCGTCACTTACCAGATCGTTGGCGAAGATGAGGCTGACATCAAACAGGGCAAGCTCTCGCTGGCGTCACCCATGGCGCGTGCCCTGATCGGCAAGTATGCCGGCGATGTCGCCCAGGTGCAGGCGCCCGGCGGCATTCGCGAATTCGAAATTCTCGACGTGCGCTACGAATAGGCACCGATGCGCAGCCTGTCTGAAGCAGTTTATTTGATCGTCATCACCTTTTGGGTGGGTGGGCTGCTGGTCATCGGCTACCTGGTCGCACCGTTGCTCTTTTCCACGCTGGGCGACCGGCCGTTGGCAGGCCAGGTTGCCGGCCGGCTTTTCTCATTGATCGGCTGGGTAGGGCTCGCTTGTGCGGCCTATTTGCTGATCTTTTTGACGGTACGCTGGGGGGGGCAGGTATTCAGGCGCGGCGTGTTCTGGCTGGTGTTGTTGATGGCTTTGCTGACGGCGGCCAGCCAGTTTGGCCTGCAGCCGTTGATGGCCCAGCTGAAAGTTGACGCTTTGCCGCGCGAGGTGATGGAAAGCGTCTTGCGTGACCGTTTTGCCGCTTGGCACGGCGTTTCCAGTATTCTGTATCTGGTGCACAGCCTGTTGGGGCTGTGGCTGGTCATCTGGAGCCAGCGCGGGCTGCGCTGATCAGCCTTGGAAGCTGCGCTTGGTCGATCGCGGGGTGGACTTGGGGCGGCGGGTTTTCGCGGCTTGCGTAGCGTTGACCGTGGCAGCGGGTGCCGGGCGCCAGACAACGAGCAGCTTGCCGATGTGCTGAACCGCGGCGGCGCCGAGCGCGGTGCAGATTTGTTCGAGAAAGGTGGCGCGATTCTCCCGGCTGTCGCCATAGACGCGGATCTTGATCAGTTCGTGGGCGTTGAGATTGACATCGATCTCCTTGAGAACGGCTTCGGTCAGGCCATTTTCCGAAATCGAGACGACAGGGTTCAGGCCATGCGCGCGGGCGCGCAGTTCGCGGACCTGGCTGGACGATAATTGCAGCATCTAGAAACCTTTCAAAAGCGGCATTTTACCTAATGAAGAGAACCAGAACCAGCAAAGCCTGGATGCAGGAGCATGTCAATGATCCCTACGTGCAGCTCGCCCGGAAGGAGGGCTGGCGTTCGCGCGCGGCCTTCAAGCTGATCGAGATTGACGACAAGGACCGGCTGCTCAGGCGCGGCGAGGTTGTCGTCGACCTCGGCGCGACGCCGGGCGGCTGGTCGCAGGTGGCTGCCAAGCGGGTTGGCGGGAGCGGCCTCGTTTTTGCGCTCGATCTTCTCGATATGGAGCCGATCCATGGTGTTGATTTCATCCAAGGGGATTTTCGCGAGGATGATGCACTGGAAAAACTGAAGGAAAAACTCGGTGAGCGGCGCGTGGGGCTTGTAATGTCGGATATGGCCCCCAACATGTCTGGTGTACCCTTGGTTGATCAAGCGCGGATCATGCATCTGGCGGAGCTTGGGCTCGAGTTTTGCAGGAGCCATTTGAAACCAGATGGCGCTTTCTTGGTCAAAGTTTTTCAGGGAACGGATTACGAGACTTTTCTCCGTTCAATGCGTGCAGTTTTCAGGACGGTCGTTGTCCGCAAGCCGGATGCTTCCCGCGACCGAAGTGCCGAGCTTTATTTGCTTGGTCGTGTGATGCGTTGAAAGTTAAGTATAAAATGGCATTTTTATCGCTCGACGCTGTAGAAGGAGAGCAAGCTTGAACAACATGTTCAAAAACCTCGCAGTCTGGCTGGTCATCGGCATGGTGCTGATGACTGTCTTCAACCAGTTCAACAACCGTCAGGTTGCGACGGGTTCAATCGAATACTCGCAGTTCATCGAAGAGGTGAAGCAGGGCCGCATCAACAAGGTGGTCATGGAGGGGCGTACGCTCAAGGCCACGACCACCGAGGGCAAGCGCATCACCTCGTATGCACCGCCTGACCTGTGGCTGGTGTCCGACCTGCTGAAGAACGGCGTCAAGATCGAGGCCAAGCCGGAAGAAGAGCCGTCGTTCCTGATGAATCTCTTTGTCAGCTGGTTCCCGATGCTGTTGCTGATCGGTGTCTGGATCTTTTTCATGCGCCAGATGCAGGGTGGCGGCAAGGGTGGCGCCTTCTCATTCGGCAAGTCGCGCGCCCGGATGACCGATGAGGCGCAGAACGTCGTGACCTTTGCCGATGTGGCAGGGTGTGACGAAGCCAAGGAAGAAGTCCAGGAAATCGTCGATTTTCTGCGCGACCCCTCCAAATTCCAGAAGCTTGGCGGCCATATCCCCAAGGGCGTGTTGATGGTCGGCAACCCGGGCACCGGCAAGACACTGCTCGCCAAGGCGATTGCCGGTGAGGCGAAGGTTCCGTTCTTCAGCATTTCCGGTTCCGACTTCGTCGAGATGTTCGTCGGCGTGGGTGCGGCCCGCGTTCGCGACATGTTCGAAAATGCCAAGAAGCACGCTCCGTGCATCATCTTCATCGATGAAATCGACGCCGTCGGCCGCCATCGCGGTGCCGGCCTCGGTGGTGGCAACGACGAGCGCGAACAGACCCTGAACCAGCTGCTGGTCGAGATGGACGGCTTCGAGGGGCACACCGGGATCATCGTGATCGCCGCGACCAACCGTCCGGACATCCTCGACCCGGCGTTGTTGCGCCCGGGCCGTTTCGACCGCCAGGTGGTCGTGCCCTTGCCCGACATCCGTGGCCGTGAGGAAATCCTCAAGGTTCACATGCGCAAGGTACCCATAGCCGGGGATGTCCGCGCCGACATCATCGCCCGTGGCACCCCGGGGTTCTCTGGAGCGGATCTCGCCAACCTGATCAACGAGGCAGCCCTGTTTGCTGCGCGTGGCAACAAGCGCCTGGTCGACATGGAAGATTTCGAAAAGGCCAAGGACAAGATCATGATGGGTGCCGAGCGGCGCAGCATGGTCATGTCCGAAGAAGAAAAGCGCAATACGGCTTACCATGAATCCGGTCATGCCGTGGTCGCCAAACTGGTGCCGAAGTCGGACCCGGTGCACAAGGTCACGATCATCCCGCGCGGCCGGGCGCTTGGCCTGACCATGCAATTGCCTGTGGAAGACCGCTACGCCTATGACCGTGAATATCTGACGAGTCGCATTGCCGTTCTGTTCGGTGGCCGGATCGCCGAGGAAATCTTTATGAATCAGATGACCACCGGCGCTTCGAATGATTTCGAGCGCGCCACTTCGATGGCACGGGACATGGTGACCCGTTACGGCATGTCCGATCTGGGGGTCATGGTCTATGGGGAGAACGAGGGCGAGGTATTCCTTGGCCGTTCGGTGACTCAGCACAAGAATGTCTCCGAGGCAACGATGCAGAAAGTCGATCTGGAGATCCGGCGGATCATCGACCAGCAATACGCACTCGCCCGCAAGTTGCTCGAGGAAAATCGTGACAAGGTCGAGGCCATGACCAAGGCGTTGCTCGAGTGGGAAACCCTCGATTCCGACCAGATCGACGACATCATGGCCGGCAAGCCGCCGCGCCCGCCGAAGCCGCTGCAAAGCGTGGCGCGCGCATCAACCCCGAGCGACTCTCCGGGGGCGGAGCCAAGCGCGCCGGCAACAGCCTGATCCGGACTTTACGTTAACAAGCCGGGAGAATCCTCCCGGCTTTTTCTTTTCCGCCATGTCCATCCTTCGCTGCGGCCGCTTCCGGCTGCCACTCGACCGTCCGCTCATCATGGGTATTGTCAACCTGACGCCGGACTCTTTTTCCGGCGATGGTACGGGGGCCGATATCGAGCGGGCGATCCGCCATGCGCGCCACCAGCTCGATGCAGGGGCGGATATTCTCGATCTTGGTGCGGAGTCGTCACGCCCCGGCGCCGTGCCGACACCGGAAGCCGAGGAAATACGCCGTCTGCTCCCCGTCCTCAAGGCGGTGACCGGCTGGGGGGTTCCGGTCTCCGTGGATACTTACAAACCAGCTACCATGCGGGCGGCGCTGGAGGCTGGCGCATCGATGATCAACGACATTACTGCCCTGGGCCACCCCGATTCAGTCAATGCCGTCGCAGCAAGTGATTGCGCAATCTGTCTGATGCACATGCAGGGTGAGCCGGGTACGATGCAGGCTGCCCCTCATTACGACGATGTGGTCCGCGATGTCCATGCCTTTCTCGCCGCGCGCCTGGCGCTTTGCCGGGCCGCCGGCATTGACGATGAGCGCATCGTGCTTGACCCGGGGTTTGGCTTCGGCAAGACTCTGGCGCACAATTTGACACTCTTTCGCGGGTTGACCGCGACAGGCTGTGACGGATTGCCGCTGCTCGTGGGGGTGTCGCGCAAGTCGATGCTTGGCGCCATTACCGGCCGGCCGGTCGAACAGCGTTTGGGCGCAAGTTTGGCGGCGGCGCTGCTGGCAGTCCAGAGGGGCGCCAGGATATTGCGCGTGCATGACGTGGCGGAAACGGTTGATGTGCTGGCGGTGCTGGCTGCAATAGAACAGGGGGTTTGAAATGAGCAGGAAATACTTCGGTACTGATGGTGTGCGCGGGCGCGTCGGGCAATCCCCGATCACCCCGGATTTCATCATGCGACTTGGTTACGCGGCCGGTAGGGCGCTGCTTGGCCGGATTGCCATGCCCCCCGGGGAGCGTCCTTCGGTCCTGATCGGCAAGGATACCCGGCTCTCCGGCTACATGCTTGAATCCGCGCTGGAAGCGGGATTTTCTGCGGCCGGCGTCGATGTCTGCCTGGTCGGGCCGATTCCGACGCCAGCTGTGGCCTATTTGACCCGGGCCCTGCGCTTGCAGGCCGGCATCGTGATATCGGCTTCGCACAACCCGTACTACGACAACGGGATCAAGTTTTTCTCCGCTCAAGGCACCAAGCTGCCCGATGATGTCGAACGGGCCATCGAGGAAGGCATCGATCTGCCCATGGTCTGTGTCCCTGCGGCAGATCTCGGGCGCGTCAAGCGGATTGACGATGCACGCGGCCGTTACATCGAGTTTTGTAAAAGTACCTTTCCCAACGATCTCGACTTGCGCGGCCTGAAGATTGTCGTCGATTGTGCCCACGGGGCTGCCTATCACACGGCACCCGAGGTGTTCCACGAACTCGGCGCCGAAGTCGTGACGATCGGCGCGCAGCCCAATGGCTTGAACATCAACGACGGCTTCGGGGCTACGGCACCCAAGTCCCTGTGCGAAGCCGTGCTCGCCCACGGTGCGGATCTGGGCGTTGCCCTCGACGGCGATGCGGACCGCCTGCAGATGGTCGATGCCGAGGGGCATTTATATGACGGGGATCAGCTGCTCTATGCGATTGTACGAAGTCGGGCGAGCCACGGAGAAGTCAGGGGCGTCGTCGGGACGCTGATGACCAACTTGGCACTCGAGCATGCGCTCGGCAAGATGGGGGTGCCTTTTGCCCGGGCAGCGGTGGGGGATCGCTATGTGGTGGAGATGCTTCATGAAAAAGGCTGGCTCTTTGGGGGCGAAAACTCCGGGCACATCCTTGCCCTCGATCGTCATACCACGGGTGATGGCATCGTCGCCGCGCTGCAGGTTCTGGCTGCGCTGAGGGAGTCGGGGGCGGATCTGAAGGCGCTGCTGGATGATTTGCGACTCTACCCCCAGAAACTGATCAACGTGCCGGTGGACAAAGGGTTTCACTGGCAGGGTGACGCCCTGATCCAGAATCGGCTCAAAGCTGTCGAGGCTCGGATGGCGGGGCGGGGCAGGGTGTTGCTGCGCGCTTCCGGCACCGAGCCGCTGTTGCGCGTCATGGTCGAGGGCGAAGATGCGAATGACGTACTCGATGCGGCCGAGGAGCTCGCCCAAATCGTTCGCGCCGCCGCGCAATCAAATCGGACTACGCCCATTGATTCTTGACCGGTGGCCTGCGCGGTCGCTATAATCCTAGGGTTTTTGCCAACCGAATGGCCAGCCCCATGCGTAAGAAGCTTGTTGCCGGAAACTGGAAGATGCACGGCAGTCTCCAACAGAACGCTGCGTTGCTTGAGCGACTGAAGGCAGGGGCATCTGCCGTACGCTGCGAGATGGCTGTCTGTGTTCCCTATCCCTATCTGGCTCAGGCCCGGGGAGCGCTGGCGGGTACCGAGGTCTCCTGGGGAGCCCAGTCGGTCAGCGAACATGCCTCAGGTGCATTCACTGGTGAGGTCTCGGTGTCAATGCTCGATGATTTCGGTTGTCGCTACGTTCTGGTCGGGCATTCCGAGCGGCGCAGCCTGTTTGGTGAAGGCGACGACGTTGTGGCGGCCAAGTTCGTGGCCGCACAAGGCGCGGGTCTCATTCCGGTGCTGTGTCTCGGAGAAACGCTGGCGGAAAGGGAGGGCGGCCAGACGATGGCGGTAGTCTCCCGGCAGCTATCGGCCGTGATCGAGCGTGCCGGTGTGGCGGCGCTGGGGTCTGCGGTTGTTGCTTATGAGCCAGTCTGGGCCATTGGCACGGGCGTGACTGCATCGCCGGCGCAGGCGCAGGAAGTCCATGCAGGAATCCGTGCCCGTGTGGCTGCGCTTGACGAGGGTGTGGCTGGCGAATTGCGTATTTTGTATGGTGGTAGCGTGAAGCCGCAGAATGCGGTCGAATTGTTTGCGCGGGCTGACATCGATGGTGGTCTCATCGGCGGAGCGGCGCTGGTTGCGGATGATTTTTTGGCGATTTGCCAAGCGGCAAGTTGATAGGCGGCAAAATGGACTGGCTTTTCTCTCTTCTTCTGACGATTCATATTCTTGTTGCCTTGGTCATTATCGGTCTCGTACTGATGCAGCATGGCAAAGGGGCCGACATGGGCGCGGCTTTTGGCAGCGGGGCTTCGGGCAGCCTGTTTGGCGCCACCGGCTCGTCCAACTTCCTGAGCCATGCAACGGCGGTTATGGCTGCGGTATTTTTCCTGACCAGTCTCAGCCTTGCTTATGTTGCCTCCAGCAAGCCAAAAACGACTGGCAGTGTCATGCAGGAAACGGTACAATCGCAGCCGGTTTCACAGCCCGTTCCGGCGGGTGGTGAAGTGCCTGTCAAGCCGGCTGACGCTGGTTCCATGGCAAAAGACATACCCAAGTAATGCAAGGTGTTCCTCCGGCAGTATCCCTCGCCGGAATGAACAAAAGAGCAGTGCCGACGTGGTGAAATTGGTAGACACGCTATCTTGAGGGGGTAGTGGCGCAAGCTGTGCGAGTTCGAGTCTCGCCGTCGGCACCAAAAAGGGGGCAGTGGCTGAAAAGCTCGCTGTTTCGTAAAAGAAACTGAATATTGGCGGCGGATCATGGAAAACTACTTTCCAATCCTGATGTTCGTTCTGGTGGGGGTTGCGATCGGCGTATTGCCGGTCGCGATGGGTTTCCTTCTTGCCCCGAGCCGTCCGGATCCTGAAAAGCTCTCGCCCTATGAGTGCGGCTTCGAAGCTTTTGAGGATGCGCGCATGAAATTCGACGTGCGCTATTACCTGATTGCCATTCTCTTCATTCTGTTTGACCTGGAAATCGCGTTCCTCTTCCCGTGGGCGACGATCTTCAAGGACATCGTCGCAACCGACTCCATCAAGCTGTTCGGTTTTATCGAGATGCTGGTTTTCGTCGTCATCCTGACCATTGGCTATATCTATGCCTGGGCCAAGGGTGCGCTGGAATGGGAATGAGGTTTCAACATGGGTATTGAAGGCGTCCTCCAGGAAGGCTTTGTCACGACAACGGCCGACAAGTTGATTAACTACATGCGAACCGGTTCGATGTGGCCAATGACATTTGGTCTCGCCTGTTGCGCGGTTGAAATGATCCACGCCGGTTGCGCCCGCTACGACCTTGACCGCTTCGGCATCGTTTTCCGCCCCAGCCCCCGTCAGTCCGACGTTATGATTGTCGCGGGTACCCTAACCAACAAGATGGCGCCGGCATTGCGTAAGGTTTACGATCAGATGGCGGAGCCGCGCTGGGTCGTTTCGATGGGTTCATGTGCCAATGGTGGCGGCTATTACCACTATTCCTACTCGGTAGTTCGCGGCTGTGACCGGATCGTCCCGGTGGATATTTATGTTCCGGGATGTCCCCCGACTGCCGAGGCACTGCTTTACGGTCTCATCCAGTTGCAGAACAAGATTCGTCGCACCAATACCATCGCTCGTTAATTGCCAAGGCTGATTCGATATGTCCGCCAAGCTGGAAACGCTTAGCCAGAACCTGCAGAAGCACTTCGGAGACAAGCTGAAATCAGAAAAGCTTGCGCTCGGTGAGTTGACCATTGAAGTTGCCGCTGCCGATTACCTTGCCGTGATGACCGCGCTGCGTGATGAGCCGGATCTGGCTTTCGAGGAGATGATCGATCTCTGCGGCGTCGATTATTCGACCTACGGGGACGGCGCATGGTCGGGGCGTCGCTTCGCGGCTGTTTCACATCTGCTTTCGATTGCCCATAATTGGCGGTTGCGGGTGCGTGTCTTCGCCGAGGATGATGAATTTCCTTCCGTCGACTCCGTCACCGGGGTCTGGAAGAGCGTCAATTGGTTCGAGCGCGAGGCCTTCGACCTGTTCGGCATCGCTTTCGTCGGCCATGACGATCTGCGGCGCATCCTGACCGATTACGGTTTCATCGGCCATCCTTTCCGGAAGGATTTCCCGATTTCCGGTCACGTCGAAATGCGCTACGACCCTGATCAGGCTCGCGTCATCTACCAGCCGGTGACCATCGAGCCACGCGAAAACACCCCGCGCATCGTGCGCGAAGACACCTACGGGGATCCGGCTCATGGCTGATATTCGCAATTTCACCCTCAACTTCGGTCCGCAGCACCCGGCCGCGCACGGTGTGTTGCGCATGGTTCTCGAACTGGATGGCGAAGTCGTGCAGCGAGCCGATCCGCATATCGGCCTCCTGCATCGGGCGACTGAGAAGCTGGCCGAGACCCGGACCTGGGTTCAGTCGGTTCCTTACATGGATCGCCTGGACTACGTGTCCATGATGTGCAATGAGCACGCTTACTGTCTGGCAACGGAAAAGTTGCTCGGTATCGAGGTGCCGGAGCGCGGCAAGTACATCCGTACGATGTTCGACGAAGTGACACGCATCCTCAATCACTTGTTGTGGATCGGCTGTCATGCGCTTGATGTCGGTGCCATGACCATGGCGCTCTATACCTTCCGCGAGCGCGAAGACCTGATGGATGCCTACGAGGCAGTTTCTGGGGCGCGCCTCCATGCTGCCTACTATCGTCCGGGCGGTGTGTACCGTGATCTGCCGGATCGCATGCCGCAGTACGAGGAATCGACTTGGACCAGCGCCAAAAAGGCGAAGGAAATCAACGAAAACCGTTCCGGTTCGCTGCTCGATTTTCTTGAAGATTTCACCAATCGTTTCCCGGTCTACCATAGCGAATATCACACGCTGCTGACTGATAACCGGATCTGGAAACAACGTCTCGTCAATGTCGGGGTGGTTAGTCCCGAGCGGGCACTGCAGATGGGGTTCAGCGGTGCGATGCTGCGCGGCTCGGGCATTGCGTGGGATCTGCGCAAGAAGCAGCCGTATGCTGCCTACGACAAGGTCGATTTCGATATTCCGGTCGGCGTGAATGGGGATAGCTACGATCGCTATCTCGTGCGCATGGAAGAAATGCTCCAGTCCAACCGCATCATCAAGCAATGTATCGACTGGTTGCGCAAGAATCCCGGGTCGGTGATCACCGACAACCATAAGGTTGCCCCGCCTCCGCGGGAAAGCATGAAGTCGAATATGGAGGAGCTCATCCATCACTTCAAGCTGTTCACCGAAGGCATCCATGTTCCACCCGGTGAAGCTTATGCCGCGATTGAGCACCCGAAGGGTGAGTTCGGCATCTATTTCATTTCCGATGGTGCGAACAAGCCTTACCGCATGAAGATTCGCGCACCGGGTTATGTGCACCTGGCCGGGATGGACGAAATGTCCCGTGGCCACATGATTGCCGACGTCGTCACGATTATCGGTTCCCAAGATATTGTTTTTGGCGAGATTGACCGCTGATGTTTTCCGCTGAGACCCTCCAGAAATTTGCCCGCGAGGTCACCAAGTATCCTGCCGACCAGAAACAGTCGGCGGTGATGGCCTGTCTTGCGCTCGCCCAGGAAGAAAAGGGCTGGTTGCCTCCCGATGCCATCGAGGCCGTCGCCGATTATCTTGGTATGCCGCCGATGGCGGCCTACGAAGTTGCTTCCTTCTACAACATGTATGACCTCAAGCCGGTCGGCAAGTACAAGATTACGGTCTGTACCAATCTGCCCTGCGCGCTTTCCGGTGGCTATCATGCCGGCGAGTACGTGCAGAAGAAACTCGGGATCGGTTACGGTGAAACGACGGCCGACGGCATGTTCTCCCTGAAAGAGGGCGAATGCATGGGTGCCTGTGGCGACGCGCCGGTGCTGATCGTCAATAATCGCAGCATGTGCAGCCACATGCATCCGGAGCAGATCGACAAGCTGCTGGAGGAGTGCAAATAATGGCAATGCTTGGCTCGATCAACGGCGTCCTGATGGAAGGACTTGACGGCGACAATACCTGGCGCCTGAAGGATTATGTGGCGCGTGGCGGTTACGTCCAGTTGCGCCGCATCCTGGAAAGCAAGATGTCTCAGGAAGAGGTCATCAGCGAAGTCAAGAAATCCGTCCTTCGCGGTCGAGGCGGCGCCGGTTTTCCGACTGGTCTGAAGTGGTCGTTCATGCCGCGCTCCTTCCCTGGCGACAAGTATGTGGTCTGCAATACGGACGAGGGCGAGCCCGGAACCTTCAAGGACCGGGACATCATGCGCTACAACCCGCATTCGGTGATCGAGGGCATGGCGATTGCGGCCTATGCCATGGGCGCCAATCGCGGCTACAACTATGTGCATGGCGAAGTCTGGGAAATCTACAAGCGCTTCGAGGAGGCGCTTGACGAAGCTCGTGCGGCCGGTTTCATCGGTCAGAACATCCTCGGTTCGGGTTTCAATTTTGAGTTGTTCGCCCACCATGGCTATGGTGCCTACATTTGTGGCGAGGAAACCGCACTGCTCGAATCGATCGAAGGCAAGAAGGGGCAGCCGCGCTTCAAGCCACCGTTCCCGGCCTCCTATGGTCTTTACGGCAAACCGACGACAATCAACAACACGGAAACCTTCGCGTCGATTCCCTTCATCCTGAAGATGGGCGGCGAGGAGTTTCTTAACCTGGGCAAGCCCAACAACGGCGGCACCAAGCTGTTCTCCGTTTCCGGCCATGTCAATCGTCCGGGTAATTACGAAATTCCCCTCGGTACGCCGTTCGCCACGCTGCTGGAAATGTGTGGTGGCATGCGCGGCGGGCGCAAGATCAAGGCGGTCATCCCCGGTGGTTCATCGGCGCCAGTCATCCCCGGTGCGGTGATGATGGATACCACGATGGATTACGATGGCATCAGCAAGGCCGGTTCCATGCTCGGTTCCGGCGCGGTCATCGTGATGGATGAAACGGTCTGCATGGTCAAGGCGCTGGAGCGGTTGTCCTTCTTCTACTACGAAGAGTCCTGTGGCCAATGTACGCCGTGCCGCGAGGGCACTGCGTGGATGTACAAGGTGGTACATCGCATCGAAAACGGTCTGGGTAAGCCCGAGGATCTTGATCTCCTGAACAGCGTGCTGGGCAATATCATGGGGCGCACCATCTGTGCATTGGGTGATGCGGCAGCGCTGCCGGTACAGAGTTTTCTCAAGCACTTCGGCAGTGAATTCGAATACCACATCGAACACAAGACCTGTCTGGTTCCCAAGGATGTGCAATGGGCGGGCAGCGGTTTTCACAAGGCTCAGGCCTGACGGAAACCTTCCAAGCGATAGATACGAAAGAACTGGCTACAAGGCAGCGACATGCTAGAAATCGAGATTGACGGCAAGAAGGCACAGGTACCCGACGGCAGCACGGTGATGGATGCCGCGCAGCAGGTGGGCGTGTACATTCCGCATTTTTGCTACCACAAGAAACTTTCGATTGCCGCCAACTGCCGCATGTGTCTGGTGCAGGTAGAAAAGGCGCCGAAGCCCCTGCCGGCCTGTGCGACGCCGGTGACCAATGGCATGAAGGTATTCACGCACTCCGATCTGGCCATCAAGGCGCAGAAGGGGGTGATGGAATTCCTGCTGATCAACCACCCGCTCGATTGTCCGATCTGCGACCAGGGCGGCGAATGCCAGTTGCAGGACATGTCGGTCGGCTACGGTCCGATGAAGAGCCGCTACACCGAAGAAAAACACGTTGTCTTCCACAAGAATGTCGGTCCGCTGGTCTCGATGGAAGAGATGAGTCGCTGCATTCACTGTACCCGTTGTGTGCGATTCGGCCAGGAAATTGCCGGCATCATGGAACTCGGCATGGCCAATCGCAACATGCATTCGGAGATCACCACGTTCCTCGGTCGTACGGTCGACTCCGAATTGTCGGGCAATATGATCGACCTCTGCCCGGTTGGTGCGCTCACCTCCAAGCCGTTCCGCTATACCGCCCGTTCCTGGGAACTGCAGCGCCGCAAGTCGGTAAGTCCGCATGATTCTGTCGGCGCAAATCTGGTGGTTCAGGTCAAGCACAACGACGTGATGCGCGTTCTGCCGCGGGAAAACGAAGCGGTAAACGAATGCTGGATCTCCGACAAGGAACGTTTCTCCTACCTGGCGCTGAATTCCGACGAACGCCTGACCCGGCCCATGGTCAAGCAAGGCGGTCAGTGGCGTGAAGTCGACTGGAATGTCGCGCTGGATTATGTCGCGCATGGTTTGAAGGACGTGGCCCGGGAACATGGCGGCGATGCCCTGGCCGCACTTGCTGCCCAGAGCTCCACGCTGGAAGAGCTGCATCTGCTGGCCAAGGTCATGCGGGGTCTGGGCAGCGGTAACGTCGATTTCCGTACACGCCAGAGCGATTTCGGCAGTGATTTCAAACGTGCCGGTACGCCGTGGCTCGGCCTGCGCCTCGCAGAAATCAAGGATCTCGATGCTGCTCTCGTGGTCGGTTCGTTCCTGCGCAAGGACCATCCGCTGATTGCCCAGCGTCTGCGCCAGGCTGCGAAAAAATACACCAAGGTCAGCCTCATTTCGCTGACCGGCGACGATCAACTGATTGACCTGCATGCAAGCCTTGTCGTTGCTCCAGCTGACTTGGCGTTGGCCTTGGCTGCGGTAGTCAAGGCCGTCGCCGAACTGAAAGGTGCTGGCGTTCCGGCGGGTCTGGAGGGTGTCACGCCGTGTGAAACCAGCCGGCAAATTGCGCAAAGCCTGATCGACGGCGAGAAGCGGGCGATATTCCTTGGCAATGCCGCGACGCAATCGCCGCAGGCCACGCAACTTCACGTCCTGGCGCTCGAACTTGCCAAGCTCACTGGAGCCACGCTCGGGTTCCTAGGCGAAGGCGCCAATACGGTGGGTGGTCATATCGGCGGGGCACTGCCGTCTGGCGCCAATGCCCGCCAAATGTTTGAACAACCGCGCAAGGCCTACGTGCTGATGGGCGTGGAGCCGGAATTCGACTGCGCCAATCCGCAACTGGCACTAAATGCGCTCAGGCAGGCAAGCCTCGTTGTGTACCTCTCGGCGTTCAAGCATGCGCCGGCCCTCGACTACGCAGACGTCATGTTGCCGATTGCGCCTTTCACCGAAACTTCGGGCACCTTTGTCAATATCGAAGGCCGGGTTCAGAGTTTCAACGGCGTGGTCAAGGGGCGTGGTGACAGCCGTCCCGCCTGGAAAGTACTGCGCGTTCTGGGCAATGTTCTCAACCTTGACGGCTTCGCTTACGAATCCAGCGAGGCGGTCCGCGACGATGTTCTCGGCAAGGGTGCCGAGTTCGTCAGCGCGCTCGACAACGGGCTCAACGGGGTCGCCATCAGCTTGCCGAACCAAGCTGACGGTCTGCAGCGCATTGCCGATGTGCCAATCAATTTTGCCGACCCCATCGTGCGCCGCGCGCCGGCCTTGCAACAAACCGCGGACGCCGTCGCGCCGACCGCCCGGATCAGCGAGACAACGCTGGCCCAGCTCGGGATTGTCGCCGGTAGCCAGGTGCGGGTTAAGCAAGGGCAGGGGGAGGCCATTCTGGTTGCGCGAGCCGACAATGCGATTCCCGCGGGCTGTGTGCGGATAGCCGCAGCGCATGCCAGTACTGTGGCCCTCGGTGACATGTTCGGGTCGATTTCCGTGGAGCGTGCATAAATGGATGCGCTGATGAATTTCGGGCAGGGCGTATTCGGCGGGGTCTGGCCCGCTGTGTGGACCTTGATCAAGATCGTCGTCATCGTCGGTCCCTTGCTGCTCGGCGTGGCTTACCTGACCTGGCTTGAGCGCAAGGTGATCGGCTACATGCAGGTGCGTATCGGCCCCAATCGAGTTGGGCCCTGGGGTCTGATCCAGCCGATTGCCGATGGCTTGAAACTGTTGCTGAAGGAAATCGTCGTTCCCGGCAAGGCAAGCAAGGGCATTTTCATCATTGCGCCGATGCTGGCCATTGCTCCCGCCCTGGCCGCCTGGGCGGTGCTGCCTTTTACCGATACACTGGTTCTTGCCAATATCGATGCGAGCCTCCTCTACATCATGGCCATCACCTCGATGGGCGTGTACGGCATCATCCTCTCGGGGTGGGCTTCCAATTCAAAATACGCCTTCCTTGGCGGCATGCGCTCTGCGGCCCAGATGATTTCTTACGAAATCGCCATGGGCTTCGCGCTGATCTGCGTGTTGATGGTTTCCAACAGCCTCAATCTGGTCGAAATCGTCAACGCCCAGGGCAAGGGGAGTTTCGCCGACCATGGACTAGGCATCCTCTCCTGGAACTGGATACCGCTCTTCCCGATGTTCATCGTCTATCTGATTTCGATCGTTGCCGAAACCAATCGCGCGCCATTCGATGTGGCGGAAGGTGAATCGGAAATCGTCGGCTTCCACGTCGAATATTCAGGCATGGCGTTCGCCGTCTTCTTCCTGGCCGAATACGCCAACATGATCCTGGTGGCGGCCCTGACCTCGCTCCTGTTCCTCGGCGGGTGGTTGTCGCCGGTCGGATTCCTGCCGGACGGGGTGTTCTGGCTGTTCGCCAAGATGTTCTGCGTACTCTTTTTGTTCCTCTGGTTCCGTGCCACCTTCCCGCGCTATCGCTATGACCAGCTGATGCGTCTGGGCTGGAAAGTGTTCGTGCCGGTTTGTCTGGTCTGGATTTTGGTGCTGGGGGTGTGGATGATGTCCCCGCTCAGCATCTGGAAGTGAGGAGAGATTCATGGGTTCGATGAAGGAAATCTTCAACAGCCTGCTCCTCAAGGAGCTGCTGAAGGGCATGGCGGTGACCGGCAAGTATTTTTTTGCGCGCAAGATCACCGTCCAGTATCCCGAAGAAAAGACGCCGCAGAGCTTCCGCTTTCGTGGGCTGCATGCCCTGCGCCGCTATCCGAATGGCGAAGAGCGCTGCATCGCCTGCAAGCTGTGCGAGGCGATCTGCCCGGCGCTGGCCATCACGATCGAAGCGGAGCCGCGTGATGACGGCTCGCGTCGTACCACCCGCTATGACATCGATCTGACCAAGTGCATTTTCTGCGGTTTTTGCGAAGAAGCCTGCCCCGTGGATGCCGTGGTGGAAACGCGCATCTTCGAGTACCACGGCGAACGCCGGGGCGATCTGTATTACACGAAACAGATGTTGCTGGCCAATGGCGACCGGTACGAGGCGCAGATCGCCAAGGATCGCGAACAAGATGCACCTTACCGATAACGGGTACGAGCAATGGATTTTCAGACTCTAGTCTTCTTCTTCCTCTCAGCAATTCTGATCTTCGCCGCCTTGCGTGTGATTACCGCGCGCAATCCGGTGCATGCAGCATTGCATTTGATCCTGGCGTTCTTCACCTGCGGTGGCATCTGGGCACTTCTGCAGGCCGAGTTCCTGGCTATCGCGATCATTCTGGTCTACGTTGGCGCCGTGATGGTGCTTTTCCTCTTTGTCGTGATGATGCTCGACATCAATATCGACCGGATTCGCCAGGGGTTCTGGAGTTACCTCCCGCTGGGCGCGATGCTCGGCCTTCTGATGGCGATGGAGATGGGCCTCGTTCTCGGAAGCAAATACTTCCAGGTGCCCGCTGCCGAAGCTTTGGCGCCGGCTGGTGTTTCCAACACCAAGAGTATCGGCGCGCTGATGTTCACCGATTTCGTCTATCCGTTCGAACTGGCCTCGATCATCCTGCTCGTCGGCATGATTGCCGCGATCGTTCTGACGCATCGCGGACCCAAGAATACGAAATACACCAATCCGAATCAGCAGGTCTTCGTCAAGGCGAAGGATCGTGTCCGTGTGCTGCAGATGCCGGTAGAAAAAGACTGAAACCAGGGAAGACCATGCTTACTCTTTCACTTTCCCATTTTTTGATTCTCGGCGCGATCCTGTTCGCGATCAGCGTGGTGGGCATCTTCCTCAACCGGAAGAACCTGATTGTTCTGCTGATGGCCATCGAACTGATGCTGCTTGCGGTCAACATGAATTTTGTCGCCTTTTCCCACTACCTCCAGGATTTGTCCGGCCAGATATTCGTTTTCTTCATCCTGACCGTCGCCGCAGCCGAAGCCGCCATCGGCCTGGCCATCCTGATCGTGCTGTTCCGCAACCTGAAGAGCATCCACGTGGATGACCTGGGTAGCCTGAAGGGTTAATCATGGAAATGCAAAAGCTCTATCTTCTGGTTCCCCTGGCGCCCCTCGTCGGGGCAATTGTTGCCGGCCTCTTCTGCCGCGTCATTCCGCGCTGGGTTGCCCATACGGTGACGATTGCCGGGGTGGCCATTGCATTTTTCGCTTCAGTGGTCATCTTCAAGGATGTTCAGGCCGGCAACACCTTCAACGGCCCGGTGTACACCTGGATGACCAGTGGCGACTACAAGTTTGAAGTAGGCTTCCTGATCGATTCGCTGACCACCACCATGATGCTGGTCGTGACCTTCGTCTCGCTGATGGTTCACATCTACACCATTGGCTACATGCAGGAAGATCCCGGCTACAACCGCTTCTTCAGCTACATATCGCTGTTCACCTTCTCGATGCTGATGCTGGTGATGGCCAACAATTTCATGCAGTTGTTCTTCGGCTGGGAAGCGGTGGGCCTCGTCTCCTATCTGCTGATCGGCTTCTGGTACACGCGGCCAACGGCGATCTTTGCCAACATGAAGGCATTCCTGGTCAACCGGGTCGGCGATTTCGGCTTCCTCCTCGGTATCGGCCTGGTCCTGGCTCATTTTGGTACCCTCGACTATGCCGCGGTGTTCAAGGCTGCGCCGGACCTGGCTGCGACGTCCGTCTCCCTGTTTGCTGACCGCGAGTGGGCGACCGTATCGTTGATGACACTTACCTGCATCTGCCTGTTCATCGGCGCCATGGGCAAGTCGGCCCAGGTTCCGTTGCACGTCTGGCTGCCGGACTCGATGGAAGGCCCCACTCCTATCTCGGCGCTGATCCATGCGGCAACGATGGTCACCGCCGGCATCTTCATGGTCGCCCGGATGTCGCCGCTATTCGAGTTGTCAACCACGGCGCTCTCCTTCGTTATCGTGATCGGCGCGATTACTGCGCTGTTCATGGGCTTCCTGGGCATTATCCAGAACGACATCAAGCGCGTGGTTGCCTACTCGACGCTTTCCCAGCTTGGCTACATGACCGTCGCCCTGGGTGCGTCGGCCTACTCGGTGGCCATCTTCCATCTGATGACCCATGCCTTCTTCAAGGCCTTGCTCTTCCTGGCGGCCGGCTCGGTGATCATCGGCATGCATCACGATCAGGACATCCGCAACATGGGCGGCCTGCGCAAGTACATGCCGATCACCTGGATCACTTCGCTAATCGGCTCCCTGGCGCTGATTGGCACGCCGTTCTTCGCCGGCTTCTATTCCAAGGATTCGATTATCGAGGCTGTCGCCCTGTCGAACATCCCCGGTGCCGGTTTTGCCTACTTTGCGGTGCTGGCCGGGGTGTTCGTCACCGCCTTCTATTCGTTCCGCATGTATTTCCTGGTGTTCCACGGTGAGGAGCGGTTCGGCAAGGCGGCCCACGACGAACATCATGATCATCAAGGGGATCATGACGACGAAGAGGTTTCGCACGACCATCATCACGGTCTGGCGCCGGGTCAGAAGCCGCACGAGACGCCATGGGTCGTGACGTTGCCGCTTGTCCTGCTGGCCATTCCGTCGGTCATCATCGGTTACGTGGCTATCGGTCCGATGCTTGCCGGTGATTTTTTCAAGGGCGTCATTTTCGTCGATAGCCAAGCGCATCCGGCGCTCGCCACCTTCATCGGGCATTTCCATGGTGCAGCTGCCATGGGTTTGCATGCCTTCACGACGCTTCCATTTTATCTGGCGCTCGGCGGCGTGCTCCTCTCCTGGTTCTTCTACATGAAGCGTCCGGACATTCCGGCGGCGATCCAGCAGCGGTTCTCCGCGCTCCATACCCTGCTCGAGAACAAGTACTACTTTGACAAGTTCAACGAACTGGTCTTCGCCGGAGGCGCTCGTCTCCTGGGCAAGGTGTTCTGGCGTGGTGGCGATGTGGCCGTAATCGATGGCGTCATCGTGAACGGCTCGGCCAGACTTGTCGGAATGATTGCTTCCGTAACCAAGTTGTTCCAGACCGGTTACGTTTATCACTACGCTTTCACCATGATCATTGGCGTCTTTGTGCTGATGACCCTGTGGATCAACCGCGGCTAGCGTGAATAGTTCACAGAAAAGCAAGGAATAACATGTCGACTTACCCGCTGCTATCTCTCGCCATCTGGATTCCGATCATCGCCGGTCTGGTGGTGCTCGCCACCGGATCCGACCGGAATGCCCCGCTGGCCAGGATGCTCTCCCTGTTTGGCGCAATCGCCGCGTTCCTCGTCACGATTCCGCTGTGGGCCGGTTTCGATGTCGCCAACGGCGGCATGCAGTTCGTCGAACTGAGGAACTGGATTCCCCGCTTCAACATCAACTACCACCTCGGGGTTGACGGCATCTCGATGCTCTTTGTCGTGCTCAATGCCTTCATCACCATCATTGTCGTCGCTGCGGGCTGGGAAGTGATCCAGGAAAAGGTTGCCCAATACAACGCGGCCTTCCTGATCATGTCGGGACTGATGAACGGTATTTTCACTTCGCTCGACGGTGTGTTGTTCTACGTGTTCTTCGAAGCATCGCTGATCCCGCTGTATCTGATCATCGGCGTCTGGGGCGGACCGAACCGTGTCTATGCCGCGTTCAAGTTCTTCCTCTACACGTTGTTCGGTTCTCTGTTGTTCCTGCTGGCGCTGATGTATCTGTTCATCCAGTCGGGTGGCAGTTTCTCCATTCTTGACTGGCACAAGTTGCCGATCGCGCTTGGCGCGCAGATCTGGCTGTTCCTGGCCTTCCTGATCGCCTTTGCGGTCAAGGTGCCGATGTGGCCGGTTCATACCTGGCTGCCCGACGCCCACGTCGAAGCACCGACCGGCGGTTCGATCGTGCTGGCAGCGATCGCCCTAAAACTGGGGGCGTACGGGTTCCTGCGCTTTTCGCTGCCGATTGCACCCGATGCATCGCACGAGTTGTCCAGCCTGGTCATTGCCCTGTCGCTGATTGCCGTTGTTTATATCGGTTTCGTCGCGCTGGTCCAAGCCGACATGAAGAAACTGGTTGCCTACTCATCGATCGCCCACATGGGTTTCGTCACCCTCGGCTTCTTCATGTTCAGCGCCCTGGCCATTGAAGGCGCGCTGGTCCAGATGATTTCGCACGGCTTCGTCTCGGGGGCCATGTTCTTCTGCATCGGTGTCATGTATGACCGTGTCCATAGCCGGCAAATCGCCGATTACGGTGGTGTGGTTGCCACCATGCCCAAGTTTGCCGCCCTGTTCATGCTGTTTTCCATGGCCAACGCGGGCTTGCCGGCGACTTCCGGCTTCGTTGGTGAGTTCATGGTGATCCTCGCCGCCGTCAAATTCAATTTCTGGGTTGCTTTCGCGGCCGCCACCTCGCTGATCATCGGTGCCGCCTATACGCTCTGGATGTACAAGCGGGTGATCTTCGGCGATGTGGCCAATCACCACGTGGCCGAACTCCAGGACATCAACAAGCGCGAGTTCGCCATTCTCGGCGTCCTGGCCATCGCCACCCTGTGGATGGGCCTCTACCCGCAGCCTTTCACGGAAGTCATGCACGCTTCGGTCAATGACCTGCTGCGTCACGTCGCCATCAGCAAGATTCAATAAACGGTAGCCGACATGTTCGACAATTTCGTTGTCCCCGATCTCCTGCCCGCCGCGCCCGAACTGTTTCTGGCGTTCATGGCGCTGGTCATCCTTCTTGTGGACCTCACCGTCAAGGATAGTCGCCGTAGCCTGACCTTTGCGCTGACTCAATTGACCCTGGTTGGCTGTGCGGCGATCCAGTTCGGCACCAGTACCGGAGATGTGGTCTACACGTTCAGCAACATGTTTGTCGACGACATGATGGCGGACCTGCTGAAGTTGTTCCTCTACATGACGGTCATCGTGGTCCTCTTTTACTCGCGCGGCTACATCATTGACCGCGAGGCGATGAACAAGGGCGAATACTATGTGCTGACGCTGTTCGCGACGTTGGGCATGATGGTGATGATTTCAGCGAACCATTTCGTCACGATCTATCTCGGCCTTGAACTGCTGTCGCTCTCGCTGTATGCAATGGTTGCCATGAATCGCGAGTCGATCGCCTCGACCGAAGCGGCAATGAAGTATTTTGTCCTTGGTGCCCTGGCGTCGGGTTTGCTGCTTTACGGGATGTCGATGATCTATGGCGCGACCGGCACGCTGGAAATCACGGCAATTGGCGAGCGCCTCTACGGTGGTGGCGTCAACAAGACCGTGCTGGTGTTCGGGCTGGTCTTCCTGGTTTCCGGGCTGGCCTTCAAACTGGGTGTGGTTCCGTTCCACATGTGGATTCCGGACGTCTATCACGGCGCGCCGACTTCGGTGACGCTGCTGATCGGCTCCGCACCCAAACTGGCCGCCTTTGCCATTGTCATGCGTCTGCTGGTGAACGGGTTGATCACCATGGCTGCGGACTGGCAGGCCATGTTGATCATCCTGTCGGTGCTCTCGATGGCCATCGGCAACCTGGCCGCCATCGCCCAGACCAATCTGAAACGCATGCTGGCCTATTCGGCGATCTCGCATATGGGCTTCATGCTGCTCGGCATCACTACCGGTGTGGTCAGCGGCGATGCGCGTTACGCGCTCAATGCCTACAGTTCGGCGATGTTCTATGTGCTCGCCTACGTCCTGATGACCGCGGCGGCCTTCGGCATGATCCTGCTGATGGCGCGCGCCGGTTTTGAGGCGGACAAACTGGATGATTTCAAGGGCCTCAACAAGCGCAGTCCATGGTTTGCCGGCATCATGCTGATGGTGATGTTCTCGATGGCCGGGGTTCCCTTCTTTATCGGCTTCTTCGCGAAATTCTCGGTGTTGCAGGCGGTCATCGCTGCCGGCTACATCTGGCTTGCCGTTGTTGCCGTGCTGTTCTCGCTGATTGGCGCCTTCTACTATCTGCGTGTGGTCAAACTGATGTACTTCGATGCACCGGCCGACGATACGCCGCTCGATGCCGCTCTCGACATGCGCATCCTGATCTCGGCCAATGGCCTAGCGGTGGCGTTGCTCGGCATCTTCCCGCAGGTCATCATGTCGCTCTGTGCCTACGCGCTGCTGCGCTCGCTCTGACGGCCGCACGCCTCAACACACAACGCCCCGGAGTACGGGGCGTTGTCATTTCCGGAGACTGAAATGAGTCACGATAGCCATCTGATTGAATCGGAAGTTTCTTCGGAGACCGTATTCAAAGGTGCGCTACTCGAGGTTCGCAAGGATTTCGTACGCCTTCCCGATGGCCGCGCGTCGCTGCGCGAATACATTGTGCACCCCGGCGCAGTCGTCATTCTCGCCTTTCTTGATAACGGCGCGCTGCTCTTCGAACGGCAGTTCCGTTATCCGCTGCGCCGGGTCTTCCTCGAATTGCCGGCGGGCAAGATCGATCCCGGTGAATCTATCATCGACACCGCCCGCCGCGAACTGCTCGAAGAAACCGGCTATATCGCCAGTGACTGGGAATACATCGGTGTCATGCACCCGTGTATCGGCTATTCGGACGAGCGAATCGAAATCTTTGCTGCGCGCGGACTGCAGCTGACTGGAAACAGGCAACTCGACCACAACGAGTTTCTCGAGGTTGTAGAAATGTCTCCGGGCGAAGCGAAAGCCGCTGTGTGGAGTGGACAGATTACCGATGCCAAGACAATCACCGCGCTGTTCTGGCTTGATCGTCCCTGATCGGCACTCCTGCGACGAAATTTAGTCGTTTTTCTGCGTTGACCACAAATAATGAGGCCCCGGAATCGCTTCCGGGGCCTTTGTTGCTTCAGCAGATGCGGGTTCTGGTCAGCCGCAAGTGCCCACCGCTCCGCAGGCGGTGCAGAAATCGCAACCATCCTTGCGGATCATCGTGTGGTTGCCGCATTCACTGCACAGTTTGCCTTGCGTCGGGTGCACGCTGTTGCTGGCATCTTCGGGGGCTTTCAGAATCCCCATCTGCTGGAGCGGGAAACCGGTTTCGTCGAGAACGCCGAGCATCGCATAGCGGTGGATGATCAGGTTGGCGATGTAGGCAACAGTCGACGGATAGGTCTGCTGCTTGCGCGAACCAGGAACAAACGCCATGAAATCGCCGAGCGGCTCGGGGTAGTCGAGGAGTTTGCGAAGCTTCATGCCGATCCAGGCCGGATCGAGGACCCGCATGTCGAGCGAGAGCAGCTTGCACAAGCCGTCGAGGGCGCGCGGGTAGTTGCCCGACAGCCACATCGAGTAGGGGCGGGTGACGCCGTCAGGCAGGGTGATTTCCTTCAAGCCGAGAACGAAGTCTTCACCGGTTGAGGGGTTGCTGACATCGACCGTCCACGACAGCGTGCCGTCGGTGCCGGTCTTCGGTTCCTTGGCGCTGAACAGCGCATCCTTCACCGGGGTCGGGCCTTCGTGCTTGAGGGCACCGAGCTGCTCGACACGCCAGCGGATGATCTGGGCCATGGCGGATACCACCGACGGCACGCGCTTGCGTTCGCCGTGCGGCGGCATGGGCATTTCGAACGACTCGCCCGGCGTCTTGGCCAGGGCGTCCAGCTTCATTTCCAGCCAGCCGTAGTCGTTGGCGCGCATGTCCATGGACAGCGTCTTGGCGACTGCGCCCAGGCCGCGCGGCTCCGCCGGGCCGTTGGCCCAGACTTCGAAGGGCCAGGCGCGGCCTTCCGGTTCGACGTGGCCGACGAACAGCGCAAACTTGCCGATCGGCGAGTCGAGCATGTAGGTCCAGCACAGGTTGCCTTCCGGCAGACTGGGGCGGTTCGGCCAGCGCAGGCTGGCAAGGACCGGGGCCGGCAGGTCCTTGATCGACAGGCGTCGGTTGGCGTCGGACAGGAAATCCTGGGGGGATTTGGCGTCGACCGCAGCAGCTTCGGCCTTGGTCGGTTCAACCGAGAGCACCGAGCCGAGCACGCTGTTCGGGCGGTAGGTGGCCAGACCCTTGAGGCCGGATTTCCAGGCGCTCATGTAGAGATCCTGGAAATCTTCGTACGGGTAGTCGGCGGGCACATTGACAGTCTTCGAAATCGAGGTGTCGATGAACGGGGCGACGGCGGCGACCATGTCGCTGTGCGCCTGGGCAGAGATTTCCAGAGCTGTGACGAAGTAGTCCGGCAGCTTGTTGACATCGCCGCCGCGATGCTTGAACAGGCGCCAGGCGTAATCCTCGACCGAGTATTCCTTGATCGTGCCATCCTGCATGCGCTTTTTGCGGCTGTAAGTCCAGGAGAACGGCGGTTCGATGCCGTTCGAGGCATTGTCGGCGAAGGCCAGCGAAATCGTACCGGTCGGGGCGATGGACAGCAGGTGCGAGTTGCGCAGGCCGTGCTTGCGGATTTCGGCCTTGACGTCGGCTGGCAGGCGGGACGCGAAGTTGCCGCCGGACAGGTAGAGCTCGGCGTTGAAGAGCGGGAAGGCACCGCGTTCCTTGGCCATTTCGACCGAGTACAGGTAAGCCGTATCGCGCATGAATTCGCTGATACGGGCGGCCATGGCCCGCGCCTCCAGCTTGTCGTAGCGCAGGCGGAGCATGGCCAGCGCATCGCCGAGACCTGTGTAGCCGAGGCCGACGCGGCGCTTGTTGGCAGCTTCCTGCTGCTGGCGCTCAAGCGGCCAGTGGGTGGCATCAAGCACATTGTCGAGCATGCGGGTCGAAATGCGAATGACTTCGGCGAAAGCTTCGAAATCGAAGGAGGCCTGCTCGGAGAAAGCGTCCTTGACGTACAGGGTCAGGTTGATCGAGCCCAGGCAGCAGCAGCCGTACGGCGGCAGCGGCTGTTCGGCGCAGGGGTTGGTCGCCTCGATGACTTCGCAGTAATTGAGGTTGTTATCCTTGTTCATGCGGTCGAGGAAGAGGATGCCCGGCTCGGCGTGGTCGTAGGTGGATTTCATGACCTGATCCCACAACTCGCGGGCGCGCAGCTTGCGGTAAACCCACATGCCATCCTCGCGCTGGTAGGCGCCGGCCGCGCGCATCTCGGCATTCGGCTCGGCGCGGTGCAGCAGTTCGACGTCGCCATCGGCATCGACGGCTTCCATGAACGGGTCGGTGACGCCGATCGAGATGTTGAAATTGGTCAGGTCGCCCTTGTCCTTGGCATGGATGAAGACTTCGATGTCCGGATGGTCGCAGCGCAGCACGCCCATTTGCGCGCCACGACGGGCGCCCGCGGACTCGACGGTTTCGCACGAGCGGTCGAAGACGCGCATGTAGGAAACCGGGCCGGAGGCGCGTGACTGGGTGCCCTTGACGTGGGCGCCTTGCGGCCGGATGCTCGAAAAATCGTAGCCGACACCGCCGCCGCGGCGCATGGTCTCTGCGGCCTGGGCGAGGGCGGTATAGATGCCTGGCTTGCCGTCGGTCGTCTCGACGATCGAATCGCCGACCGGTTGCACGAAGCAGTTGATCAGCGTCGCCTGGAGGTCGGTGCCGGCGGCGGAGTTGATGCGGCCGGCCGGGATGAAACCGTTTTCCTGGGCCCACAGGAACTTGCCTTCCCAGTGCGCGCGATCTTTTTCCTGTTCGACTTGGGCGAGGGCGTAGGCGACGCGCTTGCGCACATCGTGAACGTTCGTTTCCTTGCCCTTGGCGTATTTTTCGATGAGTACTTCGCCGGATATTTCCTGTTCCGGGAGGGGGGCAAATTCCGGCGCTGCCGGAATGTCGGTCAGCGAGAGTTGTTCTGAAACTGGGCTCATATTCCGCTCCTCTGCGTGTCTATGATTGGTTGAGTTTGTTGGTCTTTGAGTTTTGCAAAGCTACTATATATAGTGTGTCAAGGCAATATGTTGACTAAATATTGTGTTTCCTGCTGCGCGCAGGCGGTCCGGGTCAACTGCCGAAAACCCAGAAAAAACAAAGCCCCGGGACCTTTCGGCACCGGGGCTTGCGGCCTCGTTTGGGGCAGTCAGAGATCGAGCAGCGTGCGGGTGTGATGCGCGATCATCCATTCCTCGTTGGTCGGAATTACCAGCACATCGAGTTTGCTGTCGGCAGTCGAGATGCGTAGCCGGTCATCGGTATTGGCTGCGGTATCCACTTCGACGCCCAGCCAGCCGAGACGCGAACAGACGCGACGCCGGATTTCGCCGGCATGCTCGCCGATGCCGCCGGTAAAGACCAGCGCATCGATGCCGCCGATCGCGGCGGCCAGCGAACCGACTTCGCGAATGATTCGGAAACAGTAGAGATCGATGGCTTCCTCCGCCTCCGGCGCGTCGGAGGCGAGCAGCGTGCGCATGTCCTGGCTGATTCCCGAAACGCCGAGCAAACCGGATTCCTTGTAGAGCAGCCGGGTCAGCTCCGCCGACCCCATGCCTTTGTTGTCCATCAGGTAGAGCAGCACGCCGGGGTCGATGGCGCCGGTACGGGTGCCCATCATCAGGCCGTCGATGGCGGTGAAGCCCATGGTCGAGGCCATGCTCTTGCAGTCGAGCATGGCGCACATCGACGAGCCGTTGCCGAGGTGGGCGACGATTACCCGGCCGTTGGCCCTGACGGTATATTCGGGCAGAACGCGGGCGATGTATTCGTAGGAGAGGCCATGGAACCCGTAGCGCTTGACGCCTTCCGCCGAAAGTTCGCGCGGGATGGCGAAGGCCTGGGCGACCGGCGGATTGGTGCGGTGAAAGGCAGTATCGAAACAGGCGACCTGGTGGACTTCGGGCAGCAGGTTGGCGATGGCCTTGATGCCGTTGAGGTTGTGCGGCTGGTGCAGCGGAGCGAGGGCGATGAAGCGTTCAAGCTTCTGGAGCCGGTCGCGGTCAACGGTCATTGGTGCCGAAAAAAGCTCGCCGCCATGAACTACCCGGTGACCGACGGCAGCCAGTTCCCAGCCGGTGTGGTTTTGATGCAGCCACCTGAGCAGGAAATCGAGGCTGGCCTGATGTTGCGCTTCCTGTTCGCCGGTCAGCGCGAGGTCGACTTCATGCCGGCCCGCCGGATCCTTGGCGATCAGCTTTGCCTGGGCTCCGATCCCGTCGATCTGGCCGGACACGGTGGGGTGGGCGCTAAGGCCGTGATTGAGTTCAAAGAGGGCGAATTTGATCGAAGATGAGCCGGCATTGACGGTGAGGATGCCACGTGACATTCAGTTTGCTCCCTTGGCGCGGTTGGCGTGGGCGACGAGCGCAGCGATCACGCACGATGCGGTGCGGGTTTCGGCTGAGTCGGCGCGACTGGTAAGAACGATGGGTACGCGGGTGCCGAGGACGATGCCGGCGGTCAGCGCATTGGCCAGATACTCGAGTTGCTTGGCGATCATGTTGCCGGATTCAAGATCGGGCACGACGAGAATTTCGGCATGGCCGGCAACCGCCGACTTGATGCCCTTGGTCTTGGCGGCGACGATCGATACCGCGTTGTCGAAAGCCAGCGGCCCGTCAAGAATGCCACCGGTAATCTGGCCACGGTCGGCCATCTTGCACAGGGCGGCGGCGTCCAGCGTGGACTGGATCTTCGGGTTGACCGTTTCCACAGCCGAAAGAATTGCCACCTTGGGTTCGGGGATGCCGATGACGTGGGCCAGTTCGATCGCGTTCTGGATGATGTCGACCTTGTCTTCCAGCGTCGGCGCGATGTTGATCGCGGCGTCGGTGATCAGCAGCGGCCGATGGTAAGTCGGCACGTTCATCAGGAAGACGTGGCTGATGCGGCGTGCGGTACGCAGGCCGTTGGCGCGGGAAACGACCTCGCCCATCAGTTCGTCGGTATGCAAGCTGCCTTTCATCAGTGCTTCCGCGTCGCCGGTACGCACCAGCGAAACCGCGATGGCCGCCGAATCATGGCTGTGTTTTGCGTTGACGATGCGGATGCCGTGCAGGTCGATGCCGAATTCCTCTGCAATTGCGCGGATCTTGGCGTCCGGCCCGACTAGAATCGGCTCGATGATGCCTTCCTGGAAGGCAATGACCGGACCCCGCAGCGACTCCTTGTCGCACGGGTGCGCGACCGCCGTCGGGATGGGCTCCAGGCCCTTGACCCTGGACAAAAGCTGCAGGTAGCGCTCGCGCTTGTCATCGATGCTGACTGAAGGCGCATGCATTTCCTGCATGCGCGAGATTTTCTCCGTCGGTGCCAGAACTTCCGCGGTGCCGCGCACGACCTGAAGGTTTTCCTGGTTGGTGCATACGCAGTCGAGAATCACATGCTTGTTGTGATCGAACTTCTGTTTGGCGGTGAGCGTGATGGTGATCGTGTCGCCGATCGTCACCGGCCGCGAAAAATGCAGGTATTCGTCGATCAGGATCGTGCCCGGGCCGGGGAACTGCGTGCCCAGCACCGTGGAGATCAGCGAACCGCTCCACATGCCGTGCGCCATGACCTCGCGGAACATGCCGCTTTCGGAATACCGCGCATCGACAGCGCTCGGGTTGAGGTCGCCGGTCAGGACGGCAAACAGCTTGACGTCCTCGGGCATCAGCGTACGCGTCAGGCTGGCGAAATCGCCAACCTGAATCTCATCGTAGGTCTTGTTGACGACGAACCGTTGCTCGCTGCCTTCATGCATATTTTGCTCCCGGTAAAACTGTGCGGGCTGGGTAGTCCACATTGCGTAGGTAAGTAGTATAGTGTGCTGCAGTGCAGCAAACAATGTCGTTCATGTAACGCGTCGGTCAAGGAAATGACGGAAGATGCCTGCTTGAGAATTCTACTACTTCTGCCCGCCCGGACATCTGTTCGGGCGCCTTGTCATTCAACGGCAAGCGGGGTGGGTGAATTTGTCATGTTGCGTCGCACCATCCGTGGCTGGCAGTTATTGAATGATCATTGATCGAAAAGGGGCTCGAGAAGGTCCCGAATAACTTTTTAAGGAAAACAGCATGAACTCATTCAACGAAGAAACCTATGTGGGCGACAAGAATCTTGCACTTCCACTGGCGGGAAAAAAGGGCCTGATTACCGGCATCGCAAACGACAAGTCGATTGCCTTTGCGGTGGCCAGGGCGGTGCGCGCACTTGGCGCCGAGATCGCGCTGACCTACCAGAACGACAAAACGGCCAAGTACACGCAGCCACTGGCCGATGCGCTGGGCGCCAGGCTCTTCGAAAAACTTGACGTGACCCAGCCGGGCAGTCTCGAAGGCGTGATCGAAAAATGTGGTGCGGAGTTCGGCCAGATCGATTTCGCCGTTCATTCGATGGCTTTCTGCGAAGCCGATGACCTGCATGGTCGCGTCATCGACACCTCCGAGGCCGGCTTCGATGCGGCAATGAACATCTCCTGCCACAGCTTCCTGCGTATGGCCAGGGCACTCGAACCGCTGATGACCGAAGGCGGTTCGCTGATCACCATGTCCTACCTCGGCGCCGAGCGTGTGGTGCGCAACTACGGCGTAATGGGCATCATCAAGGCGGCGCTCGAATCGGCAGTCCGCTACATGGCTTATGATCTCGGTCCCCAGGGTATCCGGGTGTTCGCCGTGTCGCCCGGCCCGATCATGACGCGCGCCGCATCCGGGATTGCGAACTTCGACAAGCTGCTCGAAGCCGATGCGGTTAAGGCGCCGCTCGGGCACACGGTGACCATCGAGGAGGTCGGCGCACTGACTGCCTTCCTGTGCACTTCCGGTTCCTCGGGAATGACCGGGCAGACGATTTATGTCGACGCGGGAGCACACATCGTCGCCTGAGCGCAAACAGCAGGGACGCCCTATAGTGGGCGTTCCAGCCTGTTATTTACTCGGAGCTTGCCATGACAATCAATTGCGGCGAACTGCTGCCCGATCTGGCCCCTGATCATCCGTTGCTCAATGGCAGGAAGGAGATCGGTCGCGGCGAGAGCACCATCGTTCTCGACGGTGAAGTCGTCGATGGGCAGGAGCGCGTGTTCAAGGTGCTTTCCTCGCCGACCGACTACGCGTATTACACCGCGTCCGATCGCCCGACCGGCAAGCATTTCCCAGTCGTCTATGCCGATCATGGCGTCGCCGGCCGTTCAAGTCGCGGTTTTCCCTTTCATATTGTCGAGGTCGAGAAACTCTATCCACTGGCGGGCGGCGGGGACGCGGTCGAAGTTGCAACCAAGTTGAGCGCCTCCTATTTCGATGCCTGCCTGATGTGGCGCAACCTGGCCCAGGACATGGGGCGCATCGCATTGCATCATCTGGTCGTGACGCCGATGGGGTGGAGCGATACCGTGCAGCAGTCACTCAAGGCGCTGGAGATCTTTTCCCAGGAGTACGGTGCATTGCCCGACCTGATCAAGGCCGACAACCTGATGATGCGCAAGGATGGAACGCTGGTATTTTCCGATCCGGTATTCATGGAATAAGACATGACCATTCGTCAGGTCAGTTATACCTCGCGGCTGCATGCCGAGTCCCTGGCTGCCAGCCCGCATGTCGCGGTGATTTCGATCACCGATCCGGGAACTCCGGAGGCCGCCCTCGACCCGGACTTCACCGATCTCCTGCGCCTGGCTTTTTTCGACGCAGTACCGGCCGACGATTATCTGCCGGCGCCGCTGCCCGGCTTGTTCGATCACATCATGGCGCGCCAGATCGGAGAGTTTGTGGGTGAGCTGCACGCGGCGCCCGCCGAATTTTCGCTGATGGTGCATTGCGAGTACGGTGTCAGCCGTTCGGCGGCGGTCGCCCTCTTTGCCGCAGCCTATGCGGGCGCACCCCTGACAGCACGTGAATTCGCCTATAACGCCAATCACTGGGTCGTCGACCAATTGGCACGCCAGTATCCAGATCTGTCGATCGAAATTCCCTCGGAAAGTGGTGCCAGCGAGCGCCGTACCAAGCCGCGTGAGGCCTGAACTTTCAGTTTTCGCGGCGCCAACATGCTTGTTGGTTGACCTGAGACAAGAAGTTGTAATTATTTGGTGCTAGGCTTGCCTTCGTCATATGGGTCGGTCGGGAGGTTGTCGTGACACTTAACGAAATGCATACCGAAGCTGTTGCCGGGATCGTCGACCGTGTCGTTTCGCGTTACCGGCGCGACGCGACCTGCATGGTGCAGATCCTGCGCGAGGTTCAGGAAGCCTGCGACTGGATTCCGCCGGAAGCGATCGACCGTCTGCAGACGACGCTCGGCGTGCCGCGCACCAAAATCGAAGGCGTTGCCGGCTTCTATTCCTTCTTTTATACCCAGCCGCGCGGCAAGTACCGGGTGCTGTTTTCGGACAACATCACCGACCGCATGCTGGGCAACCGGGAAATGATGGAGCGGCTGTGCAGCAGCCTGTGGGTCGAACGCGGCAAGGTGTCGGAAGATGGCCTGGTCAGCGTGGGCAAGACCGCGTGCACCGGCATGTGCGACCAGGGGCCGGCGCTGCTGGTCAATAATTACGCTGTCGCCGGGCTGACTGCGGCCCGCATCGACGAAATCGCCGAACTGATCCGCAGCCAGGTGCCGCTTGCCCAGTGGCCGGCCGGGTATTTCAAGGTCGAGGACAACATCCGGCGCGCCGACATCATTCTCGGCAGCGATGTGAAACCGGGCTCTGCCTTGCTTGCCGCGCGGGCACGAACTCCTAGCGACGGGCTGATGGCGTCGAACATGCGCTCCTGGCGCGAAGGCTTGCCGACCGGGTTGAGCGGGCCAACTTCAATGCTCGACGAGATCAAGCATGCCAACCTGCGCGGGCGCGGCGGCGCCGGTTTCATGACCGGCCTGAAGTGGGAGGCGTGCCGCAATGCGCAACTCAAGTCGGGGCAGCAGCGTATCGTCGTCTGCAACGCCGATGAAGGCGAGCCGGGCACTTTCAAGGATCGCGTGCTGCTTTCCCGCTTTCCCGACCTGGTGTTCGAAGGCATGACGGTGGCCGCTTACGCGGTGGGGTCGACCCGTGGCTTCGTTTACCTGCGCGGTGAATACCGATACCTGCTCGATCACCTCAATGCCGTGCTGGCGCATCGCCGACGCGAGAACCTGCTGGGCAAGGACATTCTCGGCATTCCCGGCGCCGATTTCGATATCGAAATCCATGTCGGGGCCGGTGCCTATGTCTGCGGCGAGGAGTCGGCACTGATCGAATCGCTCGAGGGCAAGCGCGGTACACCCAGAAACCGGCCACCTTTCCCGGTCACCAACGGCTATCTGGATCAACCAACTATCGTCAATAACGTCGAGACCTTCGCGGCAGCCGCACTGATCGCCTTGAATGGCGGCGAATGGTATGCCGGCATCGGCACCCGGCATTCGGCAGGGACGAAAATCCTTTCGGTCTCCGGCGATTGTGCGCGGCCGGGTATCTATGAATATCCCTTCGGCGTCAGTGTCCGCCAGGTGCTCGAAGACTGCGGCGCCACGGATACGCAGGCGGTGCAGGTCAGCGGCCCGTCCGGTGTTTGCGTCGCGGCGGACGAGTTCGACCGCATCATCGGCTTCGAGGACATTCCGACGGCCGGCGCCTTCATGGTCTTCGACCACAGCCGTGACATGTTCGAGGTGGCGCGCAACTTCGTGCACTTTTTCCAGCATGAAAGCTGCGGTTTCTGCACGCCGTGCCGCGTGGGCACCTCGCTGCTGAAGAACATGATGGACAAACTGCACAATGGTCACGGATCGCCCTACGATTTCGAGGAGATCAAGAAACTCAACCAGTTGCTGCAGTCGATGAGCCATTGCGGGCTCGGCCATACCGCGTGCAATCCGGTCCTCGATACCATCGAGAAATTTCGGCCGGCTTACGACCGGCGCATGGAGCACGACCAATTCACGCCGGCCTTCGATCTCGACCGGGCGCTGTCTGCCGCCCGCCAGATGACCGGGCGTGATGATCCGGGTGCCCACATCCCGGCCGAATTCGGAGAAAAAGCATGAGCCAGACCATTTCCCTGGACGGCAAGGTCATTCCTTTCGAGGATGGTCAGACCATCATCCAGGCCGCAACCCGCGCCGGCGTGTTCATCCCCCATCTTTGCTATCACCCGGAGTTCAAGCCGCACGGTTCGTGCAAGCTGTGTACGGTCAAGGTCAATGGCCGGCAGACGGCATCGTGTACGATGCGTGCTGCCAACGGCATGGTGGTCGAGAGCGATACCGCCGAGCTCAATGCCGAGCGACGGGCGCTGACCCAGATGCTGTTCGTCGAGGGCAACCATTTCTGCCCGTCGTGCGAGAAGAGTGGCAACTGCCAGTTGCAGGCGACGGCCTACCACCTCGGCATGATGTCGCCGCACTATGACCATTTCTTCCCGAGTCGTCCGGTCGACGCTTCGCACCCCGACGTGCTGCTGGATTTCAATCGGTGCATTCTTTGTTCGCTGTGCGTGCGGGCCAGTCGCGACGTCGATGGCAAGAACGTCTTTGCGCTGTCCGGACGCGGCATCAAGACGCACCTGATCGTCAATGCCAAGTCCGGCCGCCTGGCCGACACCAATTTCACGCTTGCCGACAAGGCCGCCCATGTCTGCCCGGTCGGCGTGATCCTGCACAAGCGCCAGGGATTTGCCGTGCCGATCGGCGAACGGACCTATGACAGCAAGCCGATCGGCAAATCGGTCGAACCTGCCACCGAGGGGGGCTAAAATGGACATGCCCGTCAAGAAGAAACTCAAGGTCGCGACGACTTCGCTCGCTGGCTGCTTCGGCTGCCATATGTCCTTCCTCGACATCGACGAGCGTTTGTTCACTCTGCTCGAACACATCGAGTTCGACCGCTCGCCGCTGACCGACATCAAGGAAGTCAGCCCCGATTGCGACATCGGCCTGATCGAGGGTGGTCTGTGCAATGCCGAGAACGTCCATGTGCTGCGCGATTTCCGCAAAAACTGCAAGATACTCGTCGCCCTCGGGGCCTGCGCGGTCAATGGCGGCTTGCCGGCCCAGCGCAATCACCTGCCGCTGACGACGATTCTCGAGGAGGTCTATCACACCAGCCCGGGGCTGGTGAATGGCCTGATCCCCAACGATCCCGAATTGCCGTTGCCGCTCAACCAGGTGCATCCGATTCATGAGGTGGTCAAGATCGATTACTTCATTCCCGGCTGCCCGCCGTCCGCCGACGCGATCTGGAAAGTCCTGACTGACCTTCTCGCCGGCAGGGAGCCTGAATTGGGCCATGGTCTGATGCACTACGATTGAGGTAAAAAATGACCTACAACCTTGAAACCGCCGAACACCCCGAGCGTCTGCGCCGCGTGGCGATCGATCCGGTCTCGCGCGTCGAGGGCCACGGCAAGGTGACCATCCTGCTCGACGACCAGAACAAGGTGCACCAGGTGCGCCTGCACATCGTCGAATTCCGCGGCTTCGAAAAATTCATCCAGGGCCGGCCCTACTGGGAGGTGCCGGTCATGGTCCAGCGCCTGTGCGGGATCTGCCCGGTTTCGCATCATCTGGCGGCGTCCAAGGCGCTGGACATCATCGTCGGCGCCCGGCGGTTGACGCCGGCGGCAGAAAAGCTGCGCCGCCTGATGCACTACGGTCAGATGCTGCAATCGCATGCGCTGCACTTCTTCCACCTGTGCTCGCCGGACCTGCTGTTCGGTTTCGACAGCGACGTGACCCGGCGCAATATCGTCGGCGTCGCCGCCGCGCACCCGGAAATCGCCAAGCGTGGCGTCCTGCTGCGCCGCTTCGGACAGGAGGTGATCTGCGTCACCGCCGGCAAGCGCGTGCATGGCACCGGGGCGGTGCCGGGCGGCATGAACAAGTCGCTGACCGTGGCCGAGCGCGATGAACTGCTCAAGGACATTTACCACATCGTCGCCTGGTCGCGCGACGCGGTGCACCTGATCCAGAAAGTGCATATCCAGGATCCGGGGCTCTACAACAGCTTCGGCATCTTCCGCTCCAACTTCATGTCCATCGTCGGCCACAATGGCGATCTGGACTTCTATCACGGCACGCTGCGTGCCCGCGATGACAACGGCAAGCTGATTTTCGACGACGTTGATTACCAGCAGTACGACAAGTACATCGAGGAGGAAGTCCGGCCGTGGAGCTACATGAAGTTCCCGTTCTTCAAGTCGCTGGGCAAGGAAAACGGCTGGTACAAGGTCGGCCCGCTCGCACGCGTCCAGAACTGCGACCAGATCTCGACCCCGTTCGCCGAGCACGAGCGCCAGGAATTCGTCGATTACGCCGGCGGTTCGCCGATGCACGCGCCACTCGCCTACCACTGGACGCGCATGATCGAGATGCTGCATGCGGCCGAAGTGATCAAGGAACTGCTACACGATGATGACCTGCTCAGCGACGACCTGCTGCTCGGAGGCGAGCGCAGGATGGAAGGCGTCGGGGTCATCGAGGCGCCGCGCGGCACGCTGTTCCACCATTACCGCGTCGATGAAAATGACCTGATCACGATGGCCAACCTGATCGTCTCGACGACCAACAACAACCAGGCGATGAACGAGGCCGTGCGCCACGTCGCGCGCCGTTACCTGCATGGCCGCGAAGTCACCGAGGGTCTGCTCAATCACATCGAAGTCGCCATCCGCGCCTTCGACCCCTGCCTGTCCTGCGCCACCCACGCGCTCGGCAAGATGCCGCTTGCCGTCGAACTGGTCGATCCGGATGGGACTATTGTCCATTCGCTGAGCCGTTCATGAGCGCACCAATCGTCGTCTTCGCCGTCGGCAACCCCAGTCGCGGCGACGACGCGATCGGCCCCGAACTCTGTGGTCGACTGGAAAAATGGCTCGAAATTTCAGGCTTTTCCGGGCGGGTTGAACTGATTGAAGACTTTCAGTTGCAGATCGAGCACGCGCTCGACTTGCAGGGGCGGGCGCTGGCGGTCTTTGTCGATGCTGGCGAAGGCACGCCGGCGCCGTTCGAATTCCGGGAGATTTTCCCGTCGACCGCGGTTGCCCATACGACTCACGCGCTGTCACCCGAAGCCGTGTTGCAGGTCTTTCGCCAGACCGAAGGGCATGATCCGCCGCCTGCCTTTGTGATGTGCGTGCGGGGTGAGCGTTTCGAACTCGGAGACGCCTTGAGCCCGGCCGCCCTTGACCATGTGGAAGCGGCCTTTGCGCAACTCCAGTTCGTCCTCCCGCAGCACCTATGATCGGTAGCGAGCCGTCAGGTCCGCCTGGAGTTTTTCGCGGCGATTCTGGCGTTGACCGCAGCCACCGTTGATCTGCATCACATCATGAAATGTTGATATGCATCATGGGCAGTTGGTCGGCATTTGCCCATGATGGCGCCTGAACGTTGCCCTCATGGCGGCGTTTCTGTTCTGTAATGTATTTCCTCCAGCAAGTATTTGCGGCGGCTGCGGCCGCCGCCATTTTTTCCCAGGCGGTGGCGGTCGAATCTGCCGAGCGGCAGTTCGCGGTATTGGCGCACCTGCCGGAAGCAGATCTCAAGGCGACGGCCGGTCAGTCAGTCGAGGTTGATGTCGATCTCGCCGGCAGTTCGGGTTTCAGCGTTGAGGCCGAGGGAAATTTTGCCGAGGTGAGCTATCGCATGGCGTTCAACCAGATCACCGAAGGCTGGAGCTGGCGACCGCAGGCAGCTCCCGATTCTGCAGATTATTACCGCTATAAATTCCTGCCGCTGCAGTCGGTGGCAGTAGAGCATGGCGAGTATGTGCACGAGGACAAGATCGGCGTCCCGCAACAGATGAAGGTGAGCTGGCGCTACGACTACTTTCTTGCCTTTGAAAATCTTTACGACTTCTATCCACGCACGGACGATGCCGACGCGGGTTTCGCTGCCCGCCTGGCGGTCGCGGAAACCAAGCACCTTGGCTTGCGGGCGAAGGCCCGCCTGATTGATCCGGTCATCAGCGAAAGCACGACTTTCTGGAAGGCGACCTATGGCAAGCCGACCGATTTCACGCTGAAAAAGCGTTATCTGATCGGGGTGCTGGAAGCGCTGGATTTCGTCGATACGGATTCCGGCCAAGTCCTCTGCCGCATCCTGCCCGGGCAGGCGCGCTGCACAGCACCCTGAGCCATCGCTCAGCGATAGACCAGCACCGGCACCTTCGAGTGGGTGAGCACCTTGTTGGTTTCGCTGCCCAGCAAAAAGCCGCTGATCCCGCGCCGGCCGTGCGAAGCCATGAAGATCAGATCACAGCCGGATTTTTCGGCAGATTCGATGATGGCTTCATAGGGCGCATCGCTGGTCACCGCGATGGTCGTGCATTCCACCCCGGCGGCTGCGCATTCCTTGACGACTTCCCCGAGATATTCATTTGCCTGCTGGTCGGCCAGCTCGGCAAACTTTTCCGGGGTGGTCGGATCGATCAGCGCGCCCTCGCCGAAATAGGCAATGGGGTACTCCGGCTTGGCAAAAAGTACTGTCACCCGGGCGCCGGCTTCCCTGGCAAAAGTGATCGCCCGCCGGGCAGTGTTGCGCGAAAGTTCTGAACCGTCGGTCGGGACGAGAATGTGCTTGAACATTGGTTTCCTCCACTTGAGCGAGCCGAAATATCAGCCTTCTTGAAAGCATGCTACGCCAAGTCGCGGCGAAGCGAAACCGGTGGCGGCGACTCTTTGTTTCATGTGGCGTTAACTGGGTGCTTGTGCCCAAAAATGCGGGTTTCGCTATGGTATAAACAAACTGATAAACGAGAGGGGTAACCGAGATGTCCGAGAATTCTTCCGCAAAACGCCGGGGTATCGATCTCAACGGCGTGACGCCGCTGGAGTCTGCCGAAATCGCCGTGAGCAAGGCGGCGGATCCGTTTGGCGTCACTACGTCGCTGCTCAATGCGCAAGTGTCATGGATGCTGCATCCGCAGGAACTGTTGCGTGCGGCGAGTTCCTTATCCGGCGATCTGATTGCGCTGCAAACGCATGTGATGCGGCGTGCCCTGGGGATGGCGTCGGAGGACGTGATCACTCCCAACGTCGATGATGCACGCTTTGCCGATCCGGTCTGGACCGAGTCGGCGACTTGGGACATCATAAAGGAGTGGTACCTGGCGTTCACCCATCGTTTGCAGGACATGTATTTTGAAACGCCGGGTTTGTCGGACAAGGAGCGGCGCCGTTCCGCCTTCTGGCTGCGCGAGTGGCTGAACATGGTGGCGCCGACCAATTTCTTCTGGCTCAACCCGGTCGCCATGGAACGTTTCGTGGCGACGCGTGGCGAAAGCCTCGCCCGCGGCTTTCAGAATTTCATGCGCGATGCCCGGGCCAAGAACATCCAGATGGTCGAAGCTGATGCCTTCGTCGTCGGCAAGGATCTGGCGACGACGCCGGGCAAGGTGGTGTTTCGCAATCGCCTGGTGGAACTGATCCACTACGCGCCGACCACTGAGCAGGTGCGGGCAACGCCCATCGTGATCGTCACCCCGTGGATCAACAAGTTCTACATCCTCGACCTCACCAACCGGAAAAGCATGGTGAAGTATCTGACCGATCGCGGGTTTTCGGTCTTCATCACCAGCTGGAAGAATCCGGATGCCGGCATGGCGGAAGTCCGCTTTGACGATTATCTGCTGGAAGGCGTCAATGAAGTCGTGCGTGTTGCCAGCGAATTCTGCCAGGTGCCCAAGGTCCATCTGGTCGGCTACTGCATCGGTGGGACGCTGGTCTCGACCTACATGGCCTGGGCCAACAAACGCCTGGCCGCGGACAAGGTGCCGGTCGCGCACTGGTCGCTGTTCACCACGCTCACCGATTTTTCGAATCCCGGCGACATCGACGTCTTCATCGATGAAGCATGTGTTGGCGCACTGGATGAAAAAATGACGCGAAGAGGGTATCTGGACGGCAGCGAAATGGCCACCTCTTTCCGCATGCTGCGTTCGAACCCGCTGGTCTGGCACTACTGGGTCAATAGCTACCTGCTCGGCGAGCCCTTGCCCCCGTTCGATGTCCTGTTCTGGAACATGGACACGACGCGTATGCCGCGCGCCATGCACTCCTACTACCTGCGCGAGATGTATCTGAACAACAACCTTATCAAGCGCGACAAGCTGACCATTGCCGGCGAGACGATCGACCTCGACCGCATCGTCCAGCCGCTCTACGCGGTGACTGCGGAGGATGATCACATCGCGCCGTGGGTTCAGTGCTATCGCATTCGCAAGCAGATCAATGTCAATGCCCGGGTGCGCTTCGTCCGCTCCAGTTCCGGTCATATCCTCGGTATCGTCAATCCTCCCGTCGATCCGCCCCGGCGCTCGTACTGGATCGGCGAGCCGGAACGCAACGACCACTGGGAACAATGGCTGGCGCATGCCGAAAAGAAACCCGGCACCTGGTGGGAGGACTGGACGGCGTGGCTGGGTGAGCGTTGCGGCGAAATGGTCGATGCCTATCCGGCGGCCGGCAGCAGCTTCCCGGCTTTGGCAGACGCGCCGGGAACCTACGTACTGGAAAAATAGGCGGGCGGTTTTTGACGGCGGTTAAGGAGTCGACCGTCGGGCATCCCGAGAATGGGGAGCATTGCAACGCCGCGAGTTCGCCATGACCACCATTCGTACCTTTATGACCGATGATCACCGGCGCTGCGATGATCTGTTCGCCGAAGCCGAGCAGGCCATCGCAAAAAAAAACCTGTCTGCGGCGAAGGCGGCCTTCGCGCATTTCCGCAATTCGCTCCTGACGCATTTCGATTGCGAGGAAAAAACTCTGTTTCCCACCTTCGAGGCCAAGACCGGCATGCGCATGGGGCCGACCCAGGTCATGCGCATGGAGCACAGTCAGATGCGTGCGCTGCTCGATGATGCGGTCGATGCGCTGGAAAGGGGTGATGCCGACGATTACCTGGGCCTCGCCGATACCCTGCTGATCATGATGCAGCAGCACAACATGAAGGAAGAGAATGTCCTCTACCCGATGTGCGACCAGCACCTGGCCGCCGAAACGCCGGAACTCCTTGCCCACCTTGAAACCGAGTTGACCGAAGCATGAGCCATCCGAAAACCACGCATGTCGTGGATGCCCGCTATCTGGAACCGCCGGAGCCTTTCGTACGTACCATGGACATGCTCGATACGCTACCGCCCGGGGAGAAAATGCTGCTGCTCCTGTTCCGCGAACCGCATCCGCTCTACAAGGTGCTCCGGCAAAATGGCTACACCCATCAAACCGAGCTGGTCGCCGACGGCACCTACGAAATCCTGATCTGGCGCTGAGCCGGGCGGTTACATGCAGGCGCTGATGTCATTTGACAAGGCCCCGCCGCTCGCCGCGCCGCTGCGTTTCTTCCTGACCGCGCCGCTGTTTTCCCTGGCGGCCGGCCTGCTGCTCCTGGCGCTCGGGCCGGACATGTTCGCCTCGCGCTGGATGCCGGGCCTGCTGGCGGCGACCCACCTGATCACCGTCGGCTTCATGATGCAGGTCATGCTCGGCGCGCTGATCCAGATCCTGCCGGTCGTCGCCGGTGCCAACCTGCGTCACCCCCTGGTCGTTGCGCGCTGGCTGCATGTCGGACTGTCGGCCGGCGCCCTGTTGCTCGCGGCCGGCTTCCTGCTCGGCCAGCCGGTCCTGCTCAGCGCGGCGGCGGTGACGCTCGGCCTGAGCATCGCCGCTTTTCTCGGCGCCACCGGACGGGCATTGTCGGGCGTGCCGTCGACCAGCCCGACCATCCGCGGCCTCAAGTTCGCCCTGTTCGGTCTGGCCGGCGCCGTCGCCCTGGGCGTCCTGCTGGCGCTGACCCTCGCCGCCGGCTGGGCGTTGCCATTGCCCGTGCTGACCGACCTGCACGCCGGCTGGGCGCTCGGTGGCTGGGCCGGCATCCTGCTGGCGGCGATGGCCTACGTCGTCGTGCCGATGTTCCAGCTGACCCCCGGCTACCCGGCGCGGCCGAGCTGGTGGTTTCCGCGTGTCATGCTCGGGCTGGTGCTGGCGTGGACGGCGGCGGTGCTGTTGGCGTCGCCGTTGGCGATTCGCCTGGTACAGGGGCTGGCTGCGCTCGTCGGCATCGCCTTCGCCGGGCTGACCCTACGCTTGCAGATGCAGCGCCGGCGTGCGCGCGCAGATGCCACCTACCGTTACTGGCAGCTCGGCCTGGGCAGCGCCATTATTGCCCTGTTTTTGCCGTTGACCGCAACAGCCCGGCCGCAGCTGGCCGAATTGCCCGGCTGGAGCCTGGTTTTCGGCATCCTGCTGCTGGTCGGCGGCTTCATGTCCTTCATCGTCGGCATGCTGTACAAGATCGTCCCGTTCCTTGCCTGGCTGCATTTGCAGAACAGCGGCGGCGGGCCGGCGCCGAGCATGAACCGGCTACTGCCCGAGGCCGCCATGCAGCGGCAGGTGAAGGCGCATGCGCTGGCGCTGGCCATGCTGCTGGCTGCCGTGGTCTGGCCCGAGTGGCTGGCGCGGCCGGCGGGCGCGGCGCTGGCGCTGGCCAGCGGCTGGCTGTTCTACAATCTGCTGGGCGCCGTGCTGCGTTATCGCCGGCATCTCAAGGAAAGTGACCAGCCATGAGCTATCTCGCCCTCAAACATCTCCACGTCACCTGCGTCGTCCTCAGCGGCCTCGGCTTCAGTCTGCGCGCCTGGTGGATGCTGACCGGGTCGCCGCTGCTGCAGGCGCGCCTGGCGCGCATCGTGCCGCATGTCGTCGATACCCTTTTGCTTGGCAGCGCGCTGGTCATGGCCTGGCAGAGCGGCCAGTACCCGTTCGCGCAGAACTGGCTGACGGCGAAGTTCTTCGGCCTCCTGGCCTACATCCTGTGCGGGACGATGGCGCTGAAACGGGGGCGGACGCCGCGGCAGCGGCTGGTGTTCCTGGTGCTGGCGCTGGCGGCCTTCGCCTATATCGTCAGCGTGGCGCTGACGCGCAGTCCGCTGCCTTACCCGCGGTGATTCATCAGCGCCTTGAGTCCGGCGACATCGAGAATCCGGATGTGTTTCTGCTGGACGGCGATGAAACCTTCTTCCTGGAAGCGCGAGAAGGCACGCGAGACGGTTTCCAGCTTGAGGCCGAGGTAGCTACCGATTTCCTCGCGCGTCATGCGCAGGTAGAACTCGGCATGCGAGAAGCCGCGCGCCGTGAAGCGCTGCGACAGGTTGAGCAGGAAGGCGGCTAACCGCTCTTCGGCACGCATCGTGCCGAGCAGCATCATGACGCCATGATCGCGGACGATCTCGCGGCTCATCACCTTGTGGAAATGGTGCTGCAGGGTGTGAATCTCGCGCGACAGGCTTTCCAGGCGCGAGAACGGGATGGCGCAGATCTCGCTATCTTCGAGGGCGACGGCGTTGCAGGTGTGGTGTTCGGTGCTGATGCCGTCGAGGCCCAGCAACTCGCCGGCCATCTGGAAGCCGGTGACCTGCTCGCGCCCGTCTTCGAGCAGCACGTCGGTCTTGAAGAAGCCGCTGCGGATCGCGTAGATCGCGTCGAAGGGGACGCCGGAGCGGTAAAGATGCTCGCCGCGCTTGAGTCGGCGACGGGTCGAAACCAGATCGTCGAGCCGCTCAAGCTCTTCGATGCTGAGCCCGAAAGGCAGGCAAAGCTCGCGCAGATTGCAGTTCGAACAGGCTGTCTTGATGACGGAGAGAGCGATCGTGTTTTTTGACGATTGGGGTGGCATCATCAACCTGCTTAAGCTTGATCCAAGTCAACCGTGTTGCTGCGGGTTCCGAACATAATCCGACCTAGCCTTGGTGGTATGTTTAATGACATTTGCAACTGAAAACCTCGTCTTCGATCCTCAGATCATTCGCCGCTTCGACGTAAACGGCCCGCGCTACACGTCGTATCCGACCGCCGACCGCTTCGTCGAGGCGTTCGATTCCGATGCGGCGAAGCTCTGGCTCGGGAAACGCAACATTGGCGGCATCAGTCGACCTCTATCATTATACTTCCACATCCCGTTCTGCAACACCATTTGCTATTACTGCGCCTGCAACAAGATCATCACCAAGGATCACGGACGCAGTGCCAAGTATCTGAAGTACCTCGCCAAGGAGGTCGCGCTGCAGAGCCAGTACCTTGACGGCGCGCACGAGGTGATCCAGCTGCACTGGGGTGGCGGCACGCCGACCTTCCTGTCGCACGACGAAATGCGCCAGCTGATGGCCACGACGCGCAAGCATTTCAAATTGCTCGACGGTGGCGAATACTCGATCGAAGTCGACCCGCGCAAGGTCGATACGGCGACGGTGGCATTGCTGGGTGAACTCGGCTTCAACCGCATGAGCGTCGGCGTCCAGGATTTCGACGAGCGCGTGCAGCAGGCGGTCAACCGGATCCAGAGCGAGGAAGAAACCGCCAACGTGATCAACGCGGCGCGTGCCAACGGCTTCAAGTCGATTTCCGTCGATCTCATCTACGGCCTGCCGCACCAGACGGTCATGGGTTTCAACCGGACGCTGGAGCGTGTGCTGGCGATGGACCCCGACCGCCTGTCGATCTACAACTATGCCCACCTGCCCAGCCTGTTCAAGCCGCAACGGCGGATCGCCGAGCCGGACCTGCCGTCTGCCGATGCCAAGCTGCAGATTCTGGCGCTCGCCATTCGCAAGCTGACCGAAGCCGGTTATGTCTTCATCGGCATGGACCATTTCGCCAAGCCTGACGACGAACTCGCCGTGGCCCAGCGCCAGGGGCGCCTGCACCGGAATTTTCAAGGCTATTCGACCTATGCCGACAGCGACATGCTGTCCTTCGGCATCTCCTCAATCGGCAAGGTCGGGCCGACCTACTGCCAGAACGTCAAGACCCTGGACGAATACTACGACCGCCTGGATGCCCAGATGCTGCCGGTGTTCCGCGGCATCGAGCTGAACGCCGATGACATCCTCCGCCGTTCCATCATTCAGGCGCTTATGTGCCATTTCGAGCTGTCCATCGAGTCCATCGAAAGCGCGCACCTGATCGATTTCCGCAAGTATTTCGCTGCCGAACTCGAAGACATGAAGGAAATGGAGCGGGGCGGGTTGCTCAAGGTCGACAACGACTGGATTACCGTGCTGCCCCCGGGCCGCATGCTGGTCCGGGCGATTTCCATGGTATTCGATCGCTACCTGCGGGCCGACCGGCAGCGCACCCGTTACTCCAAGGTGATCTGAAACCCGTACCGGGTCGGCGGCGGGCAGGCTAAACTGCCCATTTGTCCATCAGTATTACGCCCTCATGCCGGATTCCGGGTATTTCGCGCTGTTCCTCGTTGGCCTGCTTGGTGGCACCCACTGTGTCGGCATGTGCGGCGGCATCGTAGGGGCGCTGTCCATGGGTGGGCCGGCGCGCTGGTCGATGCATTTGGCCTACAACGCCGGCCGTATTCTCTCTTATGGCGCCGCTGGCGCATTGGCCGGTGCGCTCGGGGCCGCCAGCCTGACCCTTGACGGCCAGGCGCCGGTGCGCCTGGCGCTTTATCTGCTGGCCAACCTGATGCTCGTGGCGCTCGGCCTCTACCTGCTCGGCGTCACCCGGGCGCTGGCCTTTACCGAACGGGCCGGGCAGCATCTGTGGCGCCAGGTTCAGCCGCTGACGCGCCGATTCCTTCCGGCGCGAACCGTTGTCCAGGCCTTCCCGCTCGGTGTTCTCTGGGGCTGGCTGCCCTGCGGACTGGTCTATAGTGCGCTGGCCACCGCCCTGAGTACCGGCTCGCCCGGACGCGGTGCGCTGTTGATGCTGGCTTTTGGGCTGGGAACATTGCCAAATCTGCTGCTGGCGGGCATCCTGCTGGCAAGGCTCAATGAGTTTGTAAGGCGGCCGGCGGTGCGCATCGGCTCCGGTTTGCTGGTGCTGGGATTCGGTGTGTATGGGCTGCTCGGTGTGCTGCGCTTGCTGCACTGGATTTAGGAGAGGGCGATGACAATGAAGATCCTGCTGCCGGTCGATGGCTCGGAATGTGCGCTGCGTGCAGTTGATCAGATGATCGAGCACGTGTCGTGGTTCAGGGATGTTCCGGAAATTCACCTGTTGCACGTCCAGCCGCCGGTTCCCATCGGTCGGGCGCTGGCGCATGTCGGCAAGGAAACGCTGCATGCGCATTACCTGGAAGAAAGCCAGCCCCACCTCAGCGGCGCGCAACAAAAGCTTGCTGCCGCCGGACGGACCTACACCACGCACATCCACGTCGGGCAATCGGCGGAAGTGATCGCCAAGGTAGCCGCGGAACTGGCCTGCGATCTGATCGTCATGGGGTCGCATGGGCGGACGGGTCTGGCCGGGATTGTCTTGGGGTCGGTCGCCAGCCGCGTACTGTCGCTTTCCGCCTGTCCGATCCTGCTGGTCAGATGAGCGAAGATGCCGGCGGCCGCGTTGTCGAGTTTGCCATCGCCGGCATGACCTGCGCTGCCTGTTCGGCGCGTCTGGAAAAGGTTCTCAACCGGCAGGCGGGCATGCAGGCCAACGTCAATCTGGCAGCCGAGCGCGCCCGGGTGCGGCTTGCCGGCGCCGCCGATGAGGCTGCAGTAATTGCCGCCGTGGCCAGGGCCGGCTTCACGGCAAGCATTGTCGACCAGAATACGCGGGCACTCGAGAAAGCGCGCCGGCTGGCTGACTACCGGCGGGAAATCCGCCTTTTCTGGATAGCGGTGGTGTTGACCTTGCCGCTGGTCGGCCAGATGTTCTTCATGTTCGGCAGTACGCACCATCACCCCGAGTTGCCGCGCTGGCTGCAACTGGCGCTGGCGACGCCGGTCCAGTTCTGGATCGGCTGGCGCTTCTACGATGGCGCGTGGAAGGCCTTGCGCAGTGGCGGCGCCAACATGGATGTGCTGGTTGCGCTGGGCACCAGCATGGCCTGGGGTTTCTCGGCGGTGGTGACCCTGTTCGCGCTGGATCAGCATGTTTATTTCGAAGGCGGGGCGGCAGTCATCACCCTGGTCCTGCTTGGCAAGCTGCTCGAAGCGCGGGCCAAGGCCAAGACTTCCGAAGCAATCGAAGCGCTGATCCGCCTGCAGCCGAAGACGGCGCGCATCGAGCGCGACGGCCAGTGGGTCGAGATCGCCGTCGACGCGCTGATGCCGGGCGATATCTTCATGGTCCGTCCCGGCGAGAGCGTGCCGGTCGATGGCGAGGTAGTGGATGGCACGTCCAGCGTCAACGAAGCGATGCTGACCGGCGAGAGCATGCCGGTGGGCAAGATGGTGGGCGACAAGGTGTTCGCGGCGACCGCCAACGGCCAGGGGGCGCTGCGTTGCCGGGCCACCGGCGTCGGCGAGCAGACGCTGCTGGCCAGTATCATCCGCCTGGTTGGCGAAGCGCAGGGCTCTAAGGCGCCGGTGCAACGGCTGGCCGACCGGATTTCGGCGATCTTCGTGCCAGTTGTCTGCGTCATTGCCTTGGCGACTTTTCTCGGCTGGTGGCTGGTTGCCGGTGACTTTGCCGAAGCGCTGGTCAATGCCGTCGCCGTGCTGGTCATTGCCTGCCCGTGCGCGCTCGGGCTGGCGACACCGACGGCGATCATGGTTGGTACCGGGCAGGGGGCGCGGGCCGGGATTCTGGTGAAGAATGCCGAGGCGCTGGAGCGGGCGGAAAAGATCGCCGTCCTCGCCCTCGACAAGACCGGGACGCTGACCCGCGGCGAGCCGGAAGTGACCGACATCGTGCCGCTGGCGCTCGATGCCGATCAGGTGCTGCATCTGGCAGCGGCCCTCGAACAGGGTTCCGAACATCCGCTGGCGCGTGCGGTTCTGGGGCGCGCTGGTCCGGTCGACCGGAAAAATGTGGCCAATTTCAGCGCGACGCCCGGGCAGGGCGTTGCCGGCGAAGTTGATGGTCGTCTTTTGCGCCTGGGTGCGCCGGCCTGGCTGGGCATGGCCGATGACCCGCAGGTTTTGCGCCTGCAGCAGGCAGGCAAGACGGTGGTTGTGCTTGAGGAGGATGGCGTGGCGCTGGCCTTGCTGGCAGTCGCCGATGCCTTGCGCTCCACCTCGCGCGCTGCCGTTGAACGCCTGCGCGCGCGCGGCATCCGGGTGGTCATGCTGACCGGCGACAACGCGGCGACAGCGGCGGCGATTGCCCGTGAAGCCGGCATCGACGAATTCCGCGCCGGCATTCTGCCCGGTGACAAGGCGGCGGCAGTCGCCGAACTAAAGGCCGGCGGTCTGGTGGCGATGGTCGGTGACGGCATCAATGACGCGCCGGCGCTGGCCGCCGCCGATGTAAGTTTTGCCATCGGTGCCGGTTCCGATGCGGCCGTCGAGGCCGCTGACCTGACGCTGATCCGCAGCGACCTGTGCGGCGTCGATGACGCCATCGACCTCTCGCGGGAAACGCTGGGCAAGATTCGGCAGAACCTGTTCTTTGCCTTTATCTATAATGTAATTGGAATTCCGCTCGCCGCTTGCGGGCTGCTCAATCCCGTTATCGCCGGCGCTGCGATGGCCATGAGTTCAGTCTCGGTGGTTTCGAATTCCTTGTTGCTGAAGCGCTGGCGCCCGCCATCCCGTTAGGTGGGCGAGGGGGTTATCTGGAAGAAAACGAAAAGCTGTCCTTCTACGAGGCATTGCTCGAGAGCATCGAGCGTGTCGTCTATCGTCTCGACCTCGTCAGCGGGCGCTTCGAATATATTTCCGGTGCCGCTTCCAGCCTTTTCGGACTGACCCCGGAAAGTGTCCGTGATGCCGGAATGGAGCTGGTCGGACGGCACATGCTGCCGGGGGACTACGAGGCTGCGCTGGCGAAGATCGCCGCAGCGGCCGCCAGCCGCCCCGGGCAGCGCACTTCGCTGGTGGTTCATTACCGCCTGACCGGCAACGACGGGCGGGTGCGGCATTGCCATGACTCGATGACCATCGAGGTCGACCCGGCCGGGAAGCCTCTGGCGATATTCGGCGTCGCGGTCGACGTCAGCGAACGCCTTCAGGCCGAGGCGGCGATGCACGAAAGAGAGGCCCAGTTCCGGGCGACCATGGAGGCCGCGCAAGTCGGTATTTTCCTGCTGCAGGATGCGTTGTTTCGCTACGCCAACCCGTTCATGCTCAAGATGTTCGGTTATGCGGAAGACGAACTGATCGGCCGGCTCGGGCCGCTCGACCTGATCCTTCCCGAATTCCATGCCATGGTTCGCGAACAGATGCGCCGGCGGGCGGCGGGGGAGCAGGGCGAGCCCTACGAAATCGCCGGGCGGCGCAAGGACGGGTCGAGTTTTCCCATCATGATTCTCGGTTCACCGGCGACTTACGACGGCCATCCCGCATCGGTTGGCACCGTGCTCGACATTTCCGCGCAGAAGGAAGCCGAGCAGCGGGCACGCGAACTGGCCGATTTCGACCCGCTGACCGGCTTGCCCAACCGGCGCCTGCTACGTGACCGGTGTACCCAGTTGCTGGCCGCCGCCGAGCGCAAAGAAGGCAAGTTGGCGCTGATCTTTCTCGATCTCGACCATTTCAAGCGAGTCAACGATTCGCTCGGCCACAGCGTCGGCGACGAACTGCTGTGCGCCGTGGCCCAGCGTCTGTCGACCATCGTCCGCAAGATCGACACCCTGGCTCGTCTGGGGGGCGACGAGTTCATCATCGCTTTGCCGGGCATCCACGCGTCGGCCGCGGCGGATGTGGCGGGGCGCCTGATCGAGGCCTGTGCGTCGCCCTTCCTGGTGGCAGGTCATGAACTGACCATCACGCCGTCGCTCGGCATCAGCCTCTATCCGGTCGATGGCCGGGATTTCGAGACCCTGCTGCGCAATGCGGATGCGGCGATGTACAAGGCCAAGGACGCCGGGCGCAACGCGTTCCGCTTTTACTCGAGCGAAATGAACGTCGCCACCCTCAAGCATCTGCTGATGGAAAGCGGCTTGCGCCGCGGGCTCGGAGCGCGGGAATTCGTGCTGCACTATCAGCCGCTGATCCATATCGAAAGTGGCAGCATCATTGGCGTCGAAGCCCTCATCCGCTGGCAGAACCCCCAGCTTGGACTGGTACCGCCCGATCAGTTCATTCATGTGGCCGAGGATATCGGCCTGATCAATCCGATCGGTGACTGGGTGCTGCGCGAAGCCTGCCGTCAGGTGCGTGCCTGGCAGGACTCGGGGCTGCCGCCGCTGATCGTCGCGGTCAATGTGTCACCCGTCCAGTTCCGGCGCGCCGGCTTCGTGGAGGCGGTGGCCAGTGCGCTCGCCGCTTCGGGGCTGGAGGCGCGTTTCCTTGAACTGGAACTGACCGAACGGACCGTGATGCACGATGCCGAACAGACCCTCGGTACACTGTCGGCGCTCAATGCCATGGGGGTCGAACTCGCCGTCGACGATTTTGGCACGGGCTATTCTTCGCTGGCGTACCTGAAGCGCTTCCCGGTCGGCAAACTGAAAATCGACCGTTCGTTTGTCCGCGATCTCGAAGTGGATCTGGATGATCGGGCCATCGCTTCGACCATTCTCAGCATGGGGCGCAGCCTGCGCCTCAAGGTGCTGGCCGAGGGCGTTGAAACGGCCGAACAGTTCGCGATCCTGCGCGACATGGGCTGTGAACTGGTGCAGGGGTATCATTTCAGCCGCCCGCTGCCGCCGGAGCAGTTCGTCGCCTTCCTCAAGCAGCATGTTTTATTGTCAGAGAAGTAAGCCATGGAATCCAGTCAGATCAAGATCGGCGGCATGAGCTGCCAGGGGTGTGTCAGGAACATTACCGGCGTCCTGACCGCCATTGCCGGCGTGACGAGCGCAGAAGTTTCACTCGAGGCCGGTGCCGCCGAGGTGTCCTTCGACCCGCAACAGGTCTCGCGGGCGGCGCTGCTACAGGCGATCGAAGATGCGGGCTTCGATGCCGAGTGAGATAAACCGAATCTATAACTACAATCCAAGAGAACAGTCGTGGCCGACACGAAAATCAGACTGACCAGGCTTTCCCATGGTGGTGGTGGCGGCTCGAAGATCGCCCCGGCCATCCTCGAAAAAATCCTCTCCGGACTTCAGCCGGGCATCCTCCCGCCGCAGTTGCTGGTGGGCGCCGAAGCCGGCGACGATGCCGCGGTTTATCAGATCAACGGGCAGCAGGCCATTGTCGCGACGACGGATTTCTTCACGCCGCTGGTCGATGATCCCTTCGATTTTGGCCGGATCGCGGCAACCAGTGCGATCTCCAACATCTATGCCAAGGGGGGAACCCCGCTCTTTGCACTGGCCCTCGTCGGCATGCCAGTCAATGTTCTGCCGGTCGAGGCCATCGGACAGGTGCTCGAAGGCGGCGCATCGGTCTGTCGCCTGGCCAGCATACCGATTGCCGGGGGGCATTCGATCGATGCGGTCGAGCCGATTTACGGTCTGGTGGTGATCGGGCTGATCAATCCGGATCACCTCAAACGCAATACCGGGGCGCAACCCGGCGATCGCCTGCTCCTCGGCAAGCAACTCGGGGTTGGGCTGTACAGTACCGCGCTGAAGCGCGACAGGCTTAGCGACCGCGATTACGAAACACTGATCAACAGTGCCACCCAGCTCAATACGCCAGGCCCGGTCCTCGCCTGTCTCGACGGCGTACATGCGGTGACTGACGTGACCGGCTTCGGCCTGCTTGGCCATGTGCTCGGGCTGTGCCGGCATAGCCGGGTGGCGGCGCGCCTCGATTTTTCGTCCCTGCCGCTGCTGAGCCGGGCTCTGGAATTTGCCGATGCCGGCTATGTCACCGGGGCATCCGGGCGCAACTGGGTCAGCTATGGGCAGCATGTGCGCCTGGCCGCCGGGCTGGGCGATGACCGGAGAGCCTTGCTGACCGACCCGCAGACCTCCGGCGGCCTGCTGGTTTCCTGTGCGCCGGATACGGTGACTGAAGTGCTGTCGATCTTCCTGCAACAGGGTTTTTCGCATGCCTCGGTGATCGGCGAGGTCGTCGATGGCGATCCGGCAATCGACGTTTTCTGATCGGAGGGATACACGGTGAGCGTTTTCTGGATCAGCCTGCGCTGCTTGATTTTTCTGGTGGCCGCCACGTTTTCTGGCGCCTTGCTCGCCAAGGCCGGGGCGCCGGAAGCCGTACTGAGCATTGCCAATCGCGATATCGTCACGCTGCGCGCGACGGTTCAGGGAGCATCGCCGGAAATCCGGGTCAAGCGTATCCAGGAACGCCTGCGGCCGCTTGGCGAGCGTGAACTGGCGAAGCCGATTACACGGCAGGAGCTTCAGATCGAAGGGCGGCGGGCAATCATCTTCTACATTGGTGACCTGCTTATATTCGGGTTGTATGAGGGAGATCTCGACCCGGAACAGAAACAGAGCCTGGACGAGATTTCGCAACAGGCCGAGAAGCATCTGGCGCTCGCTCTGGAGGCAATGATCCAGCAAGGGCACGGCCCGATCCTGATCAAGGGGGCGCTGCTTTCGCTGCTTGCCACCGGAATCATGCTCGCGCTGCTGTGGGCTATCCAGAAAGCCACCAACTTTGTCCTTGAGCGCTTGCAAAAAAGAATTCTGTCGGCCAACGAAAGCTCCGGGCTGCGCTGGGCCGCTCAGGGCTGGTTGCTGGTCAAACGGGTCGCCCACCTGATCCTGATCGGCCTCTGGATTTCCGTTGTCTATCTCTGGTTTACCTTTGTGCTGAGCAGTTTCCCGCTGACCGAGCCACTGGCCGAGCAACTGGAGGGCTTTTTGCTCGACTTGCTCAAGAGTTTCGGTGATGGGATCGTTTCTTCGATTCCCGGCTTGTTGACCGTGGCGGTCATCCTCTTTCTCGCCAAGGCCGCCAACGACGTTGCCGGCAACATATTCGAGAATGTCTATCAGGGACGTTCGCTCATTCCTGGCGTCCATCGCGACACCGCTCATGCGACGCGGCGTCTGGTTGGTGTCCTGATCTGGGCGGTCGGCATCGCAATTGCCTATCCTTACCTGCCGATTGCCGAGAGCGAAGCCTTCAAGGGCCTGTCGGTGATGTTCGGCTTCATGCTGACCCTCGGCTCGGCCGGCGTCGTCACCCAGTTGATGAGCGGGCTGGTGCTGATCTACTCGCGGGCGCTCAAGGTCGGCGACTTCGTCAGCATCGGCGAGGTGACCGGCGTGGTCAAGGAAATGGCCGCGCTGTCCACCAAGATCATCAACATGCGCAACGAGGAGGTGACGATTCCGAATGCCGTGCTGGTCAGTTCGTCGATCAAGAATTTCACCGGTGCCACCGGCGAGCGCGGGGCGCTCATCTCGACGACCGTCACCATCGGCTACGACACGCCGTGGCGCCAGGTGCATGCCATGCTGATCAATGCGGCGGAGGGCACGTCCGGTCTGCGTTCGCACCCGAAGCCATTCGTCATGCAGAAGGCGCTGCAGGATTTCTACGTTGAATACGAGCTTTACGCCTACGTAGACCGACCGCTGGAGCGCATCCAGATTCTTTCCGAACTCCATTCCCGTATCCAGGACGAGTTCAACACCTACGGCGTGCAGATTATGTCGCCGAATTTTGTGTTGCAGCCGAAGAACAACGTCGTGGTGAACAAGGAAAACTGGTTTGCCGAGCCGGCAGAGAAGCCCTGAAAGCGTCGGCGCATCACCACGGAACAAAGAATGCTTGTTTCCGGTATTTAAATGCGATATATTCGTATTTGCATTTACGGAATAGCCAGCCACAGCACCCAGCCAGCAAGGTTCCAGAAGTAGCTGTTTGAGCGAGTCCGTGGCGGAGTTTTCCAGCCTGGCAATTTGACGACCACCCTTCCGGTGGCTTTGTCGTAGCTTGAACCGCGTGTTCGGCAAGCCAGCCCTTCAGCCAGCCAGCCTTCCTATCTGACTCGCTAGAGGAATGTCTGTGAATAACAAGAGAGTTCAAGTGAAAGCGCCTGCGCTTTCGTCGTCGACCGCGCCTGTGGAGGCAATTGAAACGCGACCGCTGCTGCCGCTCGGCGCGATGGTCGTCGCGAGCCTGCTGGGTGCTGCCGGCAAGGTTGTGGCCGAAGAGGAAAAGACGCTGGCGCCCGTCACCGTGACCGCGACTGCCGAGGCGCAGGATGGCCTGCGTGCCACCAGGACTCGCGTTGGCCGTGTGGTACAGGATCCTCACGATATTCCGCAGTCCGTCGTCACCGTGACCCGCTCGTTGATGGACGAACAGGAGACCAATACGCTGCGCGAGGCGCTGCGCAACGTGCCCGGCATCTCCTTCAATGCCGCCGAAGGTGGCCGCTCCGGCGACAACATGATGCTGCGCGGCTTCTACACTTTCGGCGACATCTATCTCGACGGAATCCGCGATACCGCCCAGTACAACCGCGAGACGTTCAATCTCGAGCAGGTGGACGTCCTGCGCGGTGCAGCGGCAATGCTGTTCGGGCGTGGCCAGGCGGGTGGCGTGATCAACCAGGTCAGCAAGACGCCGATGCTCTACGGCATCAACGCGGCGAGCGTCGGCATCGGTACGGAGGGCTATGCGGCGGTCAATGCCGACCTCAACCAGCGCATCGGTGAAACGACGGCGCTTCGCGTCAATGTGATGGCGCGTGAGGAGGGGAGTTCGCGAGCCAATCCGGTAAGCGGCGTGTCACCGAAGATCGAGCGCATGGGCATTGCGCCGACTATCGCTTTCGGTCTGGGCGCCGAGCACGAACTCACCCTCAGCTACTATTACCTGCAGACCAACGACCGGCCCGACTATGGTGTTCCTTTCGACAACGCAACCAGACGGCCAAACGCGGGCTATGCAATGTCCGGCGCCTATTGGGGTGTGGATGGCAGTTTCGACGACAGCACCACCAATATCGCCACCCTGAATTACCTGTACCGAATCGCTCCCGATACCCAGTGGCGAACGCTGATCCGCGGTGCCAACTACAAACGCTCGTACTGGGCAGTGGCGCCGCAGGGCGGAGCACCGACAGCCAACAGCCTGGCGGCCCAGGCCAAAACACGCGAGACGGATACCGACAACTTCGTCATCCAGAGTGACCTGAATACCACCTTCACGGCCTGGGGTATGCAGCATGAACTTCTCACCGGCGTCGAATACCTGAAGGAGGACAGCAAGCGCTGGGGTCTGCAGAATCTCGGTACCGCGACGAACCCGGTCTTCAGGCCGGGATCGGTGTCGGGGACGCCGAATACCTATTCCGGGGACAGCTACAGCCTGTTCGTTCAGGATACCGTGGAATTCGTCAGGAACTGGAAGGCGATGGTCGGGGTTCGCCGCGACGAGATCCGCGCTGACTACGTCTCGGTCGCCGGTACCACGCGTACCGCGTTTGATGGTGACTTCGGCGAATGGAGTTTCCGTACAGGCCTGTCCTGGCAGCCGGATGCGGCTCAGCACTATTACCTGAGCTGGAGCGACACTTTCAGCCCGACTGCCGACCTTTACCAGCTTTCCGGTAGCGCCAGTCCGCCCGAGCGCGGCGAAGTTGTCGAACTGGGCGCCAAGTGGCTATTGCTGGATGGCGACCTCGCACTGCGTACTGCTTTCTACAGTGCGGAGAAGACGTGGGAGCGCAGCACCGATCTAGATTCTCCGCAATACGCCATCCTGACCAGGAAGCGGCGCACCAACGGGATGGAACTCGAAGTGGCGGGGCGGATCACCGACAAATGGGAGGTGTTCGGTGGCGTGGCCTTCATGAGTGCGGAGAATCTGGAACTCGTCCCTGGCGCCAACCGGAACTTCCTCTATCAGACACCGCGCAACACCCCGGAACAGACGGCGAACCTGTGGACGACCTACAAGTTGTTCGACGGCTGGAAGGTCGGCGGCGGCTTCGAGGCCAAGAGCGAGCGCTACGGCTACCAGCCGGCCGCCACAGGCACCACCGCCTTCAATCCGAACACAGCGCCAGCCTATATCGTTTGGAATGCGATGGTCGCCTACGAACAGCCCAAGTACAACGTCAAGCTGAACGCCCAGAACCTGTTCGACAAGCTCTATTACGACGCCATCTACGATAACGGTGGCTTCGTCTATGTCGGCCAGGAGCGCCGTTTCATCCTGAGCGCCGAATACAAGTTCTAGGCGCGCCACCCACCCAGCCCGCGCGACATCGTGCCGCGCGGGCTTCTGCTTGAGGAAGCCATGCTGATCACCATCGACGACGTCCTGAGCTCGGAAGAATTCGCCACTGCCCGCGACCTCCTGTTGCGGTCGACCTGGTCAAACGGGCAAATTACGGCTGGCCTGCAGGCCGCCAAGGCCAAGAACAACGAACAGCTGGCCGAGAACGCCGAACACCTGCCGGCCCTGCGCCGTCTGGTGCTCAAGGCGCTCGGGCGCAACGCCATGTTCTTCACCGCCGCGCTGCCGCTGAAGATACTGCCGCCGTTCTTCAACCGCTACGGCGGCGATAGCAACTATTACGGCTTTCACACCGACAACGCCATGCGCCAGTTGCCCGACGGGAGCGGCTACGTGCGCGCCGACGTCTCGGCGACGCTGTTCCTCTCGGAACCCGACGAATACGAGGGCGGCCTGCTGACCATCGAGGACACCTTCGGCAAGCACGGCGTCAAGCTCAAGGCCGGCAGCATGGTTGTCTATCCCTCGACCTCGATCCACGAAGTGGCGCCGGTGACGAAAGGCGCGCGCATCGCCTGCTTCATGTTCATGCAAAGCATGGTGCGCGACCCCGGCCAGCGCCGCCTGCTGTTCGACATGGACATGTCCCTGCTCAGCCTGCGCGAAACGCACGGCGACACCGACCCGGTGGTGCGCCTGACCGGCTGCTACCACAACCTGCTGCGCCGCTGGGCCGACAGCTGATGTTCATGGTGCCGCCGCTCGACGGCATTCCGCGCGACATCGCGGCGGTGGCTGATTACGCGGCCTACGCCCGCCGCCGGCTCGACGACAACGCCTGGGCCTACCTCGACGGTGCTGCCGGCGACGAGCTGACACGCGCCTGGAATCGCGCCGCCTTCGACCGCCAGGCCTTGCTGCCGCGGGTGATGGCCGATGTCGTCGGCGGTCATTGCCGGACGACCCTGTTCGGTCGCGAATATCCGTGCCCGATCCTGCTCGCACCGGTCGCCTGGCAGAAGCTCTTTCATCCCGACGGCGAACTGGCCACCGCCTATACCGCTGCGGCGCTGGGCGTCGGTATGGTGCTCAGCACGCTGGCCAGCAGCAGCCTGGAAGAGGTCGCCGCGGCGGCGCAGCAGGGCGGCGACGGGCAGCGCTGGTTCCAGCTCTACCTGCAGCCCGAGCGCGCCCTCAACGAAGATTTGATTCGCCGCGCCGAGGCGGCCGGCTACGAGGCCATCATGTTCACCGTCGATGCGCCTCTCAACGGCATCCGCAACCGCGAGCAGCGGGCGGGATTCCAGCTGCCACCGGGGATCGAAGCCGTCAATCTGCGCCGCCCGCAGGATCCGGCAGATCGCCAGGGCCTCGCCCTGCGCGAGCGCTCGCTGGCCGAGAAGCGCAAACGGCGCGGACCGAGCAACGTCTTCGACGATCTCATGCATTGCGCGCCGACCTGGAAGGACCTCGACTGGCTGCTCGCCGCGACGCGCCTGCCGGTCATCGTCAAGGGCATCCTGCATCCGGACGATGCGCTGCGTGCCGCCGATATGGGGGCGGCCGGCATTGTCGTTTCCAACCACGGCGGCCGCACCCTCGATACCCTGCCGGCCAGCCTCGACGCGCTGCCCGCCATCGCCGACCGTCTACTCGGCCGCGTGCCCATCCTGCTCGATGGCGGCATCCAGCGCGGCAGCGACATCTTCAAGGCGATCGCCCTCGGTGCTTCGGCGGTACTGATCGGTCGCCCCTACATCCACGCGCTGGCCGCCGCCGGCCCGCTCGGCCTTGCCCACGTCATCCGCCTGCTGCACGACGAGCTGGAGGCGACCATGGCGCTGTGCGGCGTCGCCCGCCTGGACCAGATTTCCACCGCTTACCTTTACGACAACCCGACCCGGAGAACCGAACCGTGAACTTTCGCATACCGCTGCTTGCCCTGGCGCTGGCCGGCGCCAGCCTGGGCGCATCCGCCCAGGAAAAAGTCCTCAACCTGTATTCCGCCCGCCATTACCAGACCGACGAGGCGCTCTACGCCAACTTCACGAAGCAGACCGGGATCAGGATCAACCGCATCGAAGGCAAGGAAGAGGAGCTGATGGAGCGCATCCGCAACGAAGGTGCCAACAGCCCGGCCGACGTCTTCATCACCGTCGATGCCGCCCGTCTGGCCAAGGCCGACGAGCTTGGCCTGTTCGCGCCGGTGAAATCGAAGCTGCTCGAAACCCGCATTCCGGCCCATCTGCGTACCGACACCTGGTTCGCCTTCTCGACGCGGGCCCGCGTCATCATCTACAACCGCAGCGCAGTCAAGGCCGACGAGGTGCAGACCTACGAGTCGCTGGCCGACCCGCAACTCAAGGGCAAGCTGTGCAGCCGCTCCGGTGCCCACCCCTACAACCTGTCGCTGGTATCGTCGCTGATCGCTCACAACGGCGAAGCGAAGACCGAGGCCTGGGCACGCGGCGTCGTCGCCAACTTCGCGCGCGCCCCGAAGGGCGGCGATACCGACCAGATCAAGGCGGTTGCCGCCGGCGAGTGCGGCGTCGCGGTGTCGAACACCTACTACCTGGCGCGCCTGATCCGCTCGGACAAGGTCGACGATCGCCGGATGATGGAGCGCGTCGGCATCGTCTGGCCCAACCAGGCGACGACCGGCACCCACATCAACATTTCCGGTGGTGGCATGGTCAAGACTTCGAAGAACCAGGAGTCGGCGGTCAAGTTCCTCGAGTACCTGGCCAGCGACGACGCCCAGCGCTACTTCGCCGACGGCAACAACGAATGGCCGGTGGTCGAGAGCGTCGCCACCAACAACCCGGCGCTCACTGCGCTCGGCAAGTTCAAGGCCGACCCGCTGCCGATCGGCCAGCTGGCGAAGAACATGGTCGCCGCGCAGATGGTGCTGGACCGGGCAGGGTATCGCTGAGCGGTGACGGCAAAGAAAAACGGGAGCCGCGTGGCTCCCGTTTTTCTTTGAATCCCGAAGATGCTTTTCAGGCGGCCTGGCGCATGACCTTGCCCGGCTTGCCCTGGCCCTGATGCACTTCCTGCAGGCATTCGTGGGCGCAGGAGGCGCAGCGGCCGCAGTCGCGGGTTACGCCGAGGTCGCGGCGCAAATCCTTGAGCGTGCGGGCACCGCCCTGGGCGGCTTCGCGGATCTGGCGGTCGGTAACAGCCTGGCAGACACAGACGTACATTCGGTGGCTCCTGAATTTCAAGTAAATGCGAACAATTCCTATTTTATGTTGATGAGAACGATTGTCAACAACAATTTCTCACAGCGGCCATGCTCTCCCGGTTTTGTGCCATTTCCGACAGTCGACCGCAACTGACGGTCAGTGCAGCAATAGGCGGGCCAGCCGGAATAGGAAGGCGAAAAAAAGCCGCAGGCGAGGCTGCGGCTTTGGCGGGGGAGGGGCGAAATATCAGCCTTCGCCCGGCTCCATGTGCGCCTGCAGGTAGTTCGGCAGGGTGACGTCGACGATCAGGGTCTGCTGGGTTTCCAGCCAGTCGATGGCCTCTTCGCAGTGCTCGAGCAGGTCTTCCAGCAGGTCGCGGCTGACGTAGTCCTGCAGCGTTTCGCACAGGGCGATGGATTCGACCAGCAGCGGGCGCTGCGTTTCACGCTCGTACTTGAGGTCGCCCTGCAGGCATTCGACGACGTTCTCGCCGATCAACAGCTTGCCGAGGTTCTGCAGGTTGGGCAGGCCTTCGAGGAAGAGGATGCGCTCGATCAGTTCGTCGGCTTCCTTCATGACGCGGATCGACTGCTTGTACTGGTAGTCGTTGAGCTTTTCCAGACCCCAGTTGCGGAACATGCGGGCGTGCAGGAAATACTGGTTGATCGAGGTCAACTCGTTCTTCAGCACCTTGTTCAGGGCTTCGATGACTTTCTTGTCGCCTTTCATCGGGGTCGCTCCTTAAGCCGGGGTGCCCGAGCCCTTCTGGCTCTGCTGGTAGTTTTCGAGACCGACTAGTTCGATCAGGCCGAGCTGCTTTTCCAGGTAGTAGGCGTGGTCCATTTCGGTGTCCTCAAGCTGGACGCCGAGCATGTCGCGCGTTACGTAATCCTGTGCCAGTTCGCAGGCGGCCATGGCCTTTTTCAGCTCGCCGACCACCTTGTATTCGACCGCCAGGTCGGCCTTCAGCATGTCCGGCACGT